>Ga0247813_10000231_pt1 | contig 63821 bp, 60 predicted proteins | sample UWRJL169409C1_FD_180719 | JGI IMG/M metagenome (GOLD analysis project Ga0247813, IMG submission 180719) | Plant litter microbial communities from Arlington Agricultural Research Station in Wisconsin, United States - UWRJ-L169-409C-1 | ecosystem: Environmental > Terrestrial > Plant litter >... | reverse complement strand
AGGTAGTATCCGATGGCGCGTCGATATCCCGGGCATTGATCACGCTGAATTTTACATCAAGGATATCGGTGGATTGTATCGCACGCTCCAAAAATTTTCCGATGTTGATGAACGAGTTCCCTTCGCCCCGGGCCATGGTTGCATCTGTTGTTCCAACGTACAACAACCCTTGCCGGATCAGAATATCCAGGATGGTGACCGGGTCTTCTTTTTGCAACAGCGGCACCAGTTTTTCATCCCTCATGGTATGATAAAAATCGTTGAGGCACTGCCACATTTCCTTGGTGATATGATCCTGAGCACTGCGGGCATTCTCCCGGGCCTGCGTTACGATGTTCAATACAGAATTAGGATTTTCCTTATCGGTCACCATGTATTGTAAAACTCCCCGGGTATTATTTTCCAGCACATCTATTTTGTCATCTTCCAGATAAGTGAAGATCTTCAGCACCGGCCGCCAGCTGAATTCCTGCACATCATCCTGCGACGAAGCATAATTTATTTTCAGCATACGCAGGATACCATCGGCCCGTTCGATATAACGGCTCATCCAGAAAAGGCTATCGGCAACACGAGAGAGCATAGTTTATGGTTTAGAGTTTAGAGTTTAGGGTTTAGAGTTTAGTAGGTGCGTGCCGTGGCGCGTACTTTTTTAGGTTTAGATAATTTAGTAGGTGCGTGCCTGTGGCGCATACTTTTTTAGGTTTAGATAATTTAGTAGGTGCGTGCCTGTGGCGCGTACTTTTTTAGGTTTAGATAATTAATTATCCCAGCACCCACGTATCCTTACTGCCTCCGCCCTGGGAAGAATTTACCACCAGCGAACCTTCGCGGAGCGCCACCCTCGTAAGGCCTCCGGGAACTATTTCAATCCCATCCGGACCGCAAAGTGCGTATGGCCGCAGGTCGACGCGTCGGGGCTGTAATGTTCCATTCATATAACAGGGGGAGGAGGAGAGACTGATGATAGGCTGCGCAATGAATTCACGGGGATTTTGCAATACTTCCGATTTGTATTGGATAATCTCTTCTTCCGTTGCGGCACTGCCCATGAGCATTCCATATCCACCACTTTCATTGGTTTTTTTGATCACCATTTTTTCAATGTTGGAAAATACATGTTCTCTTTCTTCTGCCCTGTCGAGGTGATAAGTGGGAACATTTTTCAGGATCGGTTCTTCATTGAGGTAATACCGGATCATCGCCGGCACAAAGGTGTAAATGGCCTTATCATCAGCTACCCCATTGCCTAATGCATTTACAATGGCCACATTGCCTTTGCGGTAAGCGCTCATGATGCCGGCTACTCCCAGCATGCTGCCAGGATTGAACACCAGCGGATCAAGAAATTCATCATCCACCCGGCGATAGATCACATCTACCTGCTGAAGGCCGTTGGTGGTTTTCATATATACTTTATGGTTGTCTACCACCAGGTCGCTTCCCTGCACCAGCTCTACCCCCATAAGTCTTGCCAGGGTGGTATGCTCAAAATAAGCGGAATTGTAGATACCGGGTGTGAGCAGCACGATCGTTGGGTTTTTGATCTGCCGCGGCGAAAGCGATACCAGGTTGCGGTACAAAATACTAGGGTATTCCGTTACGCTGCGTACATTATTGTTCGGCAAAAGGTCGGGAAAGATACGTTTAGTGATCTCCCTGTTTTCAAGCATATAACTTACGCCACTGGGTGTACGCAGGTTATCTTCCAGGATGTAGAAAGTACCGTCGCTGTCGCGGATAAGGTCGATACCTGAAATATGCACATAGATATCATATGGCACCGGAAAATTATACATTTCCCGCAGGTAATGCGGACAGCTGTAGATCATTTCCGTAGGGATGATGCCGTCTTTGAGAATGAATTGGTTGCTGTAAATATCTTTCAGAAAAAGGTTGAGCGCTTTGAGGCGCTGTTTGATGCCTTTTTCTATATAATCCCACTCCGAAGCAGTGATGATGCGGGGTATGATGTCGAACGGAAAGATCTTTTCGATGCCTTCGCCGCTGCTGTACACGGTAAACGTGATACCCTGGCTCATGAAAAGCTTCTTGGCAAGCTCTTCTTTTTTATTGAGTTCTTCTACCGAAAGCTGCTGCATAAATTCCACGGCTTTGCGGTATTGTTCCCGTACAGATGCATCTTTATACATCTCATCCCAGGTATTGGCATCCACTAAGTATGATTGCAACAATTCTCTTGTTTGCATATGCAGTCTGTTTTGGAAAGTGAATGGCAGGAACCGAAGTGATGGTATCACAATATAATATTTTTTTATTACACGAATTACAGCGAATTACACTAATTAGCGGGTAAAGAATTGTCAGTGCCGGACCCGCCGAATGGAAGGGGCGTCTTTATTAATCGAAAACGTTTTCGTACCTGCGGTAAAAGAATCGATTTCCGACCAAGAATAATACTCCGTGAAATCACTTCTAATCACCTTTTAGTCTGCGATCATTCTTTTGGATTTTCTTAACACATGACAGAACCCTTTTGGCATAAGGTTTGAAATATACCTACCATCAACATTAAAATTCAAATTTTCTCATAAGCAGTTAGTTTTGGTAAACGGCCCCTGTTTCTACAGGGGCCTTTCTGTGGGCTGAAGTTCTTACTTCGGCTGTATGCTGAAGCTCCGGCTTCGGCTACACATCAGAGAACCACCTAAAGTAACACACCCGACACCTGACCTTCACGCTACAGTACACAAAATGGGGAAATCCCTCGCCCAAAAAATTCCACACCCGTTAATCTTGTGTTATTAGAAATAAATATATATTAGTAGTAGCGTTTCTTTACTGACTTTTGCCCCCTATTTTTATTTTCATGGAACACCCTCCCCAGATATTCCAGACCAGCAGCAGCACAAGATGGAAGAGTTTTAAATGGACCAGCCGAATCATCCTCGTGGTCGCCTTGTTTTTTATCGCGGTAGCCGTTTTGGCAGTTATAAATGCCAGGAATCCCGACCTTCCCGTAATGGATGCCCGGGCAAAGGCCTACCAGGATAAGCTCGACCCTACCAAAAATTTCACTTTCGCTTCCCGGCTCAATAAAAAATATAAAGGCTTCAAGGATTACCTGGAAAAAAAATTACAGGAAGATTCCATCAAAAATCTTCGGTCGGGTGCGATCAAAACAACCGCCATCCGGTCGGCTTTTTATACCCCCTGGGATAAAAATGCCCTTCCAGACCTGATAAAAAATGCCGATAAACTGAATACTATCTTTCCGGAATGGTTCTTTATCGATACTGTCACTTACCAGTTGCAGACAAGGATCGATACAGCCGGACTTTCCGCCATGAAAAATGCCCGCCTCAGCATCCGGCCGATCCTGAATAATTTTCATACAAACACGGTGGATCCTTCGCAGGGCTACTTCGACAGCAAATTACTGCATGTGATATTAGCGGATGCCGACAAAAGAAACAGACTGATCCGCCAGATAGCAGACACGCTGGCATATTACCAGCTACAGGGCATCAACGTGGATTTTGAAAACCTCAACGAACCTACCAACGAACCGCTTACCCGTTTTCAAAAAGAATTGTATGAAACCATGCATCCAAAAGGCCTGCTGGTAAGCATGGATGTGCAGGCCATGAATGAGGATTATGATTTTAAAAGCCTGGCCCAATATAACGACCATGTGGTACTGATGGCGTATGACCAATACAGCGACGCTACCGGCCCGGGGCCGATCAGCAGCCAGAAGTGGATCGAGCAGCAACTGGACTGGATGGACGACCGGATCGATGCGTCGAAGATCATCCTTGGAGTTGCCGGTTATGGACGTGATTGGGCTGTTGAAAAAAATGGTAAAAGTTCGGCTACTACGGTCACCGATCTTACTTATGCCAATATAATAAACCAGGCTAAAATATTGAATGCGTCCATCAGCTTTGATAACGATACCTACAACCTGCATTACGATTATACCCAACCCGAAACCGATTCGGCCGGCGAAACCGCCCATCATATCTGGTTTACGGATGCGGCTACCACGTTTAACATTGTCCGCTTCAGCGATGACTATGCTACGGCTGGCACAGCGCTCTGGCGACTTGGCGGGGAAGATCCGAGGATATGGAATTTTTACGGACGTCAGTTGAGTATGCCTGCTTTGCAAAAAGATCCTTTTGATTTTAATTCCCTGCAGGTAGTGCCCATCGATTTCAACACCAAACCAACTTCCACCGGCGAAGGTGAATTGCTACGCATCCTTTATTCGCCGCAGGCGGGAAAAATAAAACTGGAAGTGGATCCATCTGAAATGCTGATCTCGGAACAACAATATCTTCAGCTCCCTTCGGGATATGTGTATGAAAAATTCGCGGAAGACAAAACAGAGATCGGAAGCCCCGGCCACAAGATCGTACTCACATTTGATGATGGGCCGGATGAAATTTATACGCCAAAAATATTAGCCATTTTAGAAAAAGAAAAAGTGCCTGCTACTTTTTTTGTGATAGGATTGAATGCCGAACGAAATGTACCGCTGCTTCAAAGGCTTTACCGCAATGGTTATGAGATCGGCAACCATACCTTTACCCATGGCAATATTGCCAAGATGAGCCCCGAACGCGCTGAACTGGAAATGAAGACCACCCGTTCGCTGATAGAATGCGTGACCGGCCATTCCACCATCCTCTTCAGGGCACCTTACAATGCGGATAGTGAACCGCAGACTTATGAAGAGATTGAGCCGATCGCCCGCAGTAAAAAAGACAATTATATTTCCGTAGGGGAAAGTATCGATCCCAACGACTGGGATCCGCATATGAATGCCGACAGCATTTACAATCGTACTGTCCGCTTTGCGGAAGCGAATAATGCCAGCATTATTTTGTTGCACGATGCCGGCGGAAACACGCGGCAGCCCACTGTTGACGCATTGCCGAGGATCATCTCTTATTTCAAAAGCCGTGGATGCAAATTCACTACCGTGGCCGACCTGATGGGAAAAACGAAAGATGAAGTGATGCCGCCGGTGCCGCAGACCTGGAAAAATAAAGCCAACTGGTTTGTGGTAGAAGCAACCTATTGGGGCACCAATATTTTATTTTCCCTGTTCATCATCGGCATTTTATTATCAGTAGGCCGCATGGCATTGATGGGATTATTTGCATCATTGCAGGTGAGAAGAGAGAAAAAAGCATCGGCATTGCTGGCCGGTAAAACGATCGTGTATCCCACGCCGTTAGTATCCATCATTGTGCCGGCATACAATGAAGAAGTGAATGCGGTTCGTACAGTGGAAAGCCTTTTGCAGCAAAATTATCCTGCGCTGCAGGTGATCTTTGTTGATGATGGCAGTAAAGACAATACTTACAATAACGTGAAGCAGGCTTTTGAAGGGCACCCCCATGTGCAGGTATACACCAAACCTAATGGCGGGAAGGCTTCGGCTCTGAACTACGGCATCAACATTGCAGACAGTGAATACGTGGTGTGCATAGATGCAGATACACAACTGAAGCAGGATGCGGTGACAGAGCTGATGAAAAAATTTGATTTCGGTAATGGTGAAGATGAAGTGGGCGCTGTTGCCGGCAATGTAAAAGTGGGCAACGAGATCAACATGATCACCCGCTGGCAGAGCATCGAGTACATCACTTCGCAGAATTTCGATCGCCGGGCTTTTGACCTTTTGGATTGTATCACGGTGGTACCGGGCGCTATCGGTGCATTTAAAAAACTTGCCATCATCGAAGCCGGCGGGTTTACTACGGATACCCTGGCGGAAGATTGCGACCTCACCATGCGGCTTCACCGGATCGGCTATAAAGTGCGCAATTGCAATACTGCCATTTCCTACACCGAAGCACCGGAAACCATGAAACAGTTCATGAAACAGCGGTTTCGCTGGAGCTTTGGAGTGATGCAAAGTTTCTGGAAACACCGCGATGCGACTTTCAATCCGAAATACAAAAAATTCGGGATGGTGGCGATGCCGAACATATTGGTGTTCCAGATGATATTACCTTTTCTGGCTCCGCTGGCAGATATCATTTTGGTACTGAGCCTGCTGGCAGCAGGTTTTGGTATCATACCGGCAAGCATCGGGCATATCATTTTGTACTACCTGATCTTTACTTTGGTGGATGTGGCCGGTGCCGCACTGGCTTTTGCGTTTGAAAAAGAAGATTATAAAAAACTGGTCTGGCTGATCCCGCAGCGGTTGATCTATCGCCAGCTGATGTATTATATCCTGATAAAATCATTTAATAAAGCGATCAAAGGGGAATTGCAGGGATGGGGAGCTTTGAAGAGAACGGGAAATGTAAATAAGATGTGAGATGCCAGATGTGAGTTGTCAGCGGTTTATTCTGGGGAAGAACTTCTTTAATAAGGGACATTAAGATAGTTGTAAACTATTACAGGATAGCCCTGAAAGGACTGCTGACAACTGACATCTCACATCTGACAACTTTTCCTGACATCTGACAACTCACAACTTCTCGTATGTATAAATACTTTTACCTTTACCAACACAAAATTTAGCAAGGTGGCAAGCACAGAAACCGGAAGAAAGAATTTTCTCAAGAAAATAGGTGGAAAAAAGGCGACAGCTCAATCGCCGGACGAAATGAGCTTTATAGATCACCTGGAGGCATTGCGCTGGCACATAGCCCGTGCGGTACTGGCCTGGCTGGTAGCAGTTATATTGGTATTCATCAAGATAGACTGGGTTTTTGACAACATCATCATGGCGCCGGCAAATCCCAACTTTGTTACGTACAGCGGGCTTTGTAATCTTGGCCATTCTTTACATCTCGGCGATGCATTCTGTATGCCTCCGATAAAGATCTCTTTCCTCGTAAATACGGTAAGCGGTTCTTTCATGTCGGCCATTTCGATTGCCATGACGGGCGGGCTCATCGTAGCTTTTCCATACCTGTTCTGGGAATTGTGGCGTTTCATCAAACCAGCTTTATCTCCAAGAGAAGTAAAATACAGCCGCGGAAGTATTTTTTGGGTATCGCTTTGTTTTGTTACCGGTGGAGCATTCGGGTATTACCTGCTGGCGCCCTTTACTTTTAATTTCCTGGGAAATTTTACATTAGGTACCGAGAAAATGTATGAATACAAACCTACTCTCGACGATTATATCGATACCATCAACAATATCATCCTTGGTTGTGGTATCGCTTTCGAACTACCGATACTTGCATTTGTTCTTGCCAAGATAGGCCTGATCAATTCCAAGTTCCTGCGTACTTACCGGAAATATGCTTTTGTGATCATACTCATCGTTGCCGCTATCATCACCCCATCACCGGATTGGACGAGCCAGGCACTGGTATCACTGCCGCTGTTGTTGTTGTACGAGATCAGTGTATGGATCGTCAGGAAAGTGGATAAACAGAAAGCGGTGGCGGAAAAAGAATGGAGTTGACGCTGCGCATCTAATTAAGAATTCAAGTCCCTGCAAATAGCAGGGACTTTTGTTTTGGCAAATATGACTTGTCTATGCTGTCAGCAAACAATAAAATGTTTTCGCAATTTAAGAAGAGAAAGAAACTTTAAATTTGCAAGACGCCTTAATTTTTAATTCTTAATTCCTAATTATCATGTACGTTTTTGATAGTAATAAACCCATCGCCATCGGCTGCGACCACGCAGGTTTTGATTGCAAAGAAACGCTCATCTCCATGCTGGAAGGAGAAGGCCGTTCTTTTAAAGATTACGGTACGTTCAGCAAGGATTCGGTAGACTATCCTGATTTTGCGCATCCTGTGGCCAATGCGGTAGAAAGTGGTGAAGCGGCGTTCGGCATCTTACTTTGCGGCAGCGCAAATGGTGTCGCCATCACTGCCAACAAACACCAGGGCATACGTGCCGGTCTTTGCTGGGAAGTAGAGATTGCGGAGCTGGTACGCAAACATAATAATGCCAATGTATTGTGCATTCCTGCAAGGTTTGTAAGTGATGAAGATGCGGAGAAGATCCTGGATACTTTTATGAATACTGAATTTGAAGGAGGAAGGCATGCGAATCGAGTAGAAAAGATCAGCTGCTGATCAATTAAAAATTAAAGATTAAAAATTAAGGGGTCTTTAGTAAGTAACTTTTCTATAAGTGTGAGTTTTCAATGTCCGAACGATTAATAAATTTTTAAAATCGGATCGTACCCTCCGTCTTAGCGACCCATTAATTTTTAATCTTTAATGCTGCTTCAGCAGATCATACTCATAATACCCCACACCATTCTTCTCTGCCCAGATCTTAAGCCGGCTTCCATCGAATGTATAGCTGTATTTTCCTGTCAGGACCAGGTTCCAATCGAAATTGCCTGTCCAGTAGTTCATTTCGTTGAAAGTAATGCTATCCTGCAACAAGCTGAAGTTGTAGGTGCCTGAGCCACCCGCCGGTATCCCGTTGGGGTTGAAAGTAGAACTGTAACAGTTACCAGGTGAAAAAGTAACGGTCACGGGTCCGGTTTGGGTTTGAGAAGAATACACCACTTTGAAAGTGCCGGTATAATCTCCAAAGGCAATGCCGGCATGCTGATTATCTTTACTACAGCCGGAAAGCAACAGAAATAATGATAGTACGTAAAGGATAGTATAAAATATTTTCATATGCGGTAATTTATGATATGGTACGAATGTTACAAGGAATGTGTTGGGTTGTGGATGAGAAATGTTTTCTTCACCGCAGAGCGGGTGAGGGAGCAGAGGTTTCGCAGAGGAAAATTGGTATGAGGTTTCTGCGTAAACCCAGTCCCCTCTTGTTCGCTGCAGTTGTTTCGCCTTAATAGCGGTGGTGAAATATCGTTTCAAACTTTATAACATCCATTAGTTGTCACCACAATGACAGACTTACATATTATTGATGAAGATACCAGGAACCAGTATCCGGCATCCAACTCTGCCGCTCATACATTTCCACCCTCAATTTCCCATATTTCCATTTAATTCGTGTAACAAAATAATCATGCATGAAAAAAATATTGTTATCTGCTTACCTTTTTGCGGCGGCAACAGGCGCATTTGCCCAAACGGATGCGGCAAAATATGCCGATGTGATCACCACCGACGGACTTAAAAAACACCTCAGCATCATTGCCAGCGAAGAAATGCAGGGCCGTGAGACCGGCACCGAAGGACAGCGCAGGGCGGCGGCATATATCGAAAGCCAGTTTAAGGCAATCGGGCTCAAACGACCGAAAGGGCTCAGGAGTTATCAGCAACTTTATCCATTATACCAGGATAGTCTGCTTACCGCCGAACTGAAAGTAAATGATGTGGTAGCGGAATATGGCAAGGATTTCATCATACCGCTGAACGCCAATGAGAATGGCTATTTCAAAGGAAGCGACCTTGTATTTGTGGGGTATGGAATAGACGATGTCAATTACAATGATTACAGCAACGTGAATGTGAAAGGCAAGATCGTCGTTTTCTTTTACGGCGAGCCGAAAAAAGAAGGCAAATATTTTCTTAATCCCGATGGCGGGCGGGCTTCGGAATGGACCTTCCCGGGTACGGCAAAAAAACTGGCGACGGCTGCTGAAAAAGGGGCTGTGGGCGCACTCATCATCAACCAGGCCGCCGAAAATTTTTCGCAGCGTTTGCTGGATATGTCCAAAAAAACGAACGTTTATTACCCTGAAGACAGCACAATAAAGATGGTCAATTTTGCTTTATTGTCGCATTCTTTTGCAAAAAATATCCTGCCGGATTTTGACACTTTGCTTAAAAAAGTAAAAGCTGCTGAAGCATTTTCGGTAGCGCCACAGGCGAGTAAGATGGCAGTGAACTACAGCATCAAAAAGTACCGCAATGTGATCAACGCCAGTAATGTGTTGGGAGTGATAGAAGGCACGGATAAAAAAGACGAATTCGTTTTTCTCACCGGGCATTACGATCACCTGGGCATGCGTGATGGAAAAATATATTATGGCGCCGATGATGATGGAAGCGGAACTGTAGCCGTGATACAAATGGCGGAAGCCTTTGCCAAAGCCAAAGCGGAAGGGAAAGGGCCAAGGCGTACGATCGTGTTCATGACGGTAAGCGGCGAAGAAAAAGGGTTATGGGGAAGTGAATATTACAGCGACCACCCGGTATACCCGCTCGCCAAAACCAGCGTAGACCTTAACACCGACATGGTGGGCCGCATAGATACGGAACGCAAAAAAGATGACACCCTCAATTATGTATATGTTGTAGGGCATGATAAACTGAGCAGCGATCTGCCGATCATCAATGAAGGAGTGAACAAACAATACACCGGGCTTGTACTGGATTATAAATTTGACGACCCTAAAGATCCGAACAGGATCTATTTCCGCAGCGATCATTACAACTTTGCCCGCAAAGCTGTGCCGGTATTGTTCTTTTACGACGGTATGCTGAAAGCGGATTATCATAAACCTACCGATACCATCGATAAGATCGTATGGCCGCTTTACGAAAAAAGGGTGAAGATGATCTTTCATACGGCCTGGGATATCGCCAACAGGGATGAAATGCTGAAAAGGGATATTCCTTTGCCGGCAGGAGCAAGGTAATTTTAACCATTAATACATAAAGGCCACAAAGGGGCACGAAGAATAACATCTTAGTGTCCCTTTGTGTTTTTCGTGCCTTAGTGGCTAAATCCTTAAATTTGCCTACACCAAATCCCGATAAATGACCGTAGCTGTAATAATTACCCTCTGCGTGCTGGTGCTGCTGGCTTATCTTTTTGACATTACTTCTTCATTTACAAAAATACCTTCGGTGATATTGCTGCTGCTGCTGGGCTGGCTGGTAAAACAGGGTTCGCAGTATCTTCATATCACTATTCCCGATCTTACTTCCATATTGCCGATACTGGGCACTATCGGTTTAATACTGATCGTACTGGAAGGTTCGCTGGAACTGGAACTCAACAAATCGAAGATCCCCCTGGTAAAAAAATCATTCCTGGTTGCGCTGCTGCCAATGCTCGTATTGTCGTTTGCCGGCGCATTCGCCATCAGCAGCATACTGGGTTATGAATTCAGGGTATCGCTGGCGAATATTGTTCCGCTGGCGGTCATCAGCAGTTCCATCGCCATACCGAGCGCCAAAAACCTTTCGCCTTTCAATAAGGAATTCATTACGTACGAAAGCAGCCTCTCGGATATTCTCGGCGTGATATTTTTCAATTTTGTTGCGCTCAACAGTATTTTCAATGTAGCCTCGGTGGGTGTATTTTTTCTGCAGATCGGGATCATCGTAGTTATCTCCTTCCTGGCAACGCTTGGACTTTCATTATTGCTAAGCCGAATCGAGCACGATATAAAATTTGTTCCCATCATCTTACTCGTGATCCTGATTTACGAAGTATCCAAAATATTTCATCTTCCTTCGCTGGTGTTCATTCTCGTATTCGGACTTTTCCTGGGCAACCTCGATGAGCTCAAACATATCAAATGGATACAAAAACTCAAACCGGTTTCGCTGAATAAAGAAGTACACAAGTTCCTGGAATTTACCCGTGAAATAACGTTCCTAGTAAAAGCGCTCTTCTTTCTATTGTTCGGTTTTCTCATCAATACTGCCGATCTGCTAAATACCCATAGCCTTGCCTGGTCGGCAGCAATTACACTGAGTATTTTTTTGGTAAGGGCGGCGCAATTGAAACTGTCTGGTTTGCCGGTAAAACCACTCGTGTTTGTAGCGCCACGGGGGCTGATCAATATCCTGTTGTTTCTGTCACTGCCGGTGGCACTGAATATTCCCCTGGTCAATAATTCGCTGGTGATACAGGTGATGTTGTTGAGTGCACTGGTGATGATGTTTGGATTGATGGCGAGTTCGCGACCGGGAAAAAACGAAGTACCGGAGATTGAAGTGAGGGAGATAGAAATTAACCACGAAGACACGGAGGACACAAAGGAATACTAAGCCTGCCGCTGTAGTTATAACCAACAACGGCGTTAAGCGCAATCAACACTTCGTGAACCTTTATGGCTTAGTGCCTTTGTGGTTAAAAAATTATTTTACGATCCAGATATTATCCTTCGCATTCGAATCGGGTACATGGGCGCTACCTAATACAATTTTGTCAATCTTTTTAGTGGCAATAAAAGGGACCGTGACAGATCTTGCTCCTTTTTCCCAGACAGCAATAGTGCGATGCAAAGTTTGTTGTGAGCCATCTTTGTAAAATACCGTAAGGTCTATCGGCAAAGGTTTTGTGCCTTTCGCTTCCACTACAATTTGTTTATTTGCCCCGCTGCCGCTCAATTTTGTGATCGCCATATCCGGAATTCCATCATCGTAAAACCAGCGTTTCCAAAACCAATCGAGATTGCGGCCAGCGCCGACATTCATGCTGTTGAAAAAATCCTGCGGAATGGGATGTTTACCATTCCAGTTACGGATATAGGTATGGAAAGCTTTATAAAAAAGATCTTCGCCCAGCAGGTCTTTTACATACAAATATCCCATGGCCGGTTTTGGATAACTGTTGAGAAACATGCTCGTTCCATATTGCTGCGTTGTAAGTGTGGCGATCGGAAGATCAATTTCCGAGCCTGCCGAACGTTCGTATGGTGCCACGCCATAAAGATCCACAATGGAAGAATCTATCATGGGAGAGATCAGCCATTCACCCAGTGTAGCCCAGCCTTCATCCATCCAACCGTATTTGGTTTCGTTGATACCCATGTAAAAAGGAAACATGGTATGAAAAATTTCATGATCGGTCAATTCAATGCTTTCCGCACGATCCTCCACCGGGTTATCATTCACCATCATCGGGTATTCCATCTGATCGAGGCCATCAAAAACTGTTTCGTGGTTGTAAGGAAAAGGCCATTTTGGAAAACGGAAACTCATCGCCTCCACAGTTTTTCTCGCATCACCCACCACATGAAAATAATCCTTGTGTTGAGGATTGAAAACCGCATCTACCCTGGTTCTGCGGCCAGTGGTTTTGTCTACAACAAGACTACTGCTTTGCCAGAGATAATGATCACTCAAAGCAAATACCGCATCCGTCACGTTTTTAGATTCAAATATCCAGGTCTTGTTTCCCGAAGTATTTTTTGTTATTCCGCCTGCGGCGAGATCGGTGCTATCGATGATATCGACATATCCGTCTTTTATTTCTGCTTCGCGGATGCGTTGCTGGTATTTTGCTGAAAAAATCTCATTACTATTCACATGATCGCCAGTGGCCCACACGATGTATCTGGCAGGTACGGTGATGGCTGTTTTGAAATCGCAGAAGTCGTTGTAGAACTCCTGTGTACCGAGATATGGATTACGGTTCCATCCATCAATATCATCGTACACTGCTATTCTTGGAAAATAATAAGCGATGAAATAAGATCCGCTGTCAACCTCACCGGTACGGATATGCGAAGTTTTGTTGAGTGTATAATCGAAACTGATATCAAACTGCATTTCGTTGCCAGGCGCCAGTGGCTTCACTTTCACCGACATATTCGTATTTGATACCTGGTAACGTAGTTCCTGGTTGCCGGACGTAAGGGTTTTAATATTTACACCATCGCCGGCATCCTCTTCGCGGATGGGCTGCAGCCTTGGTGCACCTTTTTTATACAAATTGGGATATAATTTAAAAACGATCTCTTTCAGCGTATCTGAGCTGTTGTTTTTATACCGGATGGTTTCCGACCCGGATAACGATCTTGTTGCGGGATCGAAATTTACTTTGATATCATACGCAGCAAAATTTTGCCAGTAGTTTTTCCCGGGTTTTCCGTCTTTGTTCCGGGTGCCTTTTTCAAATGCCTTGGCAATATTGGTGGACACCGGCATTTGTTGCGCAAGCAATTTCCCTGTGGATGCAAGCAGGCAACACAACAGGGCGATCTTATTCATTCTCATAAAAATAACTTTAGCTGGTTTTGGTACAATCAACTTTTATTTCGCTCTACGATCTCTTGTTTGTTTTTGCAGCGCTCGATATCATCGCTGTACATTTTTATCTTATCGTCGTTCAATGAAGACAAGATCGCTTTTTCGTAAGAACTGATAGCATCCGGGAAATTCATTTTCAATTCTTCCATGATGCCTCTTTTGGAATGTATCCAGGATTTTTCAAGCGTAGCAACCGTAAGGCATTTTTCGAGATGAACTACCAGGTCGTCGTAGCGTTCCAGGTCGGTGAGAAAAGTGGCATAATGAAAATATGGATGCGGATAGATCGGAGCGCATTTCATGGCAGTGAGAAAATGTTTTTCGGCCCGTTCGTAATCATCAAATTGTGTTTTCAGCAACCAACCCATCGAATTGTGCGCCGGCGCATGCATGGGATCTTCATATAGGATGGATTCGCACTTTTTGAATGCTTCACCATAAAGATTGTTTTTTATATCAGCTTCGGATTCCAGGTATAATTCATCTATGTTGATGGCCATATGCTTATTTTTTTTAATTGTTTCACCAATAAATATAATCCGTTTCCAACAGCTTCTTTTTCTTGTTGTAAAATTATAACTAACCATTAGGCTTTTTGAAGATTATTGGATAATATTGATAAATCATTTAACCAAACCCAAACTAACCTTATGTCAGAGACTGATTTTTTACAAGAGGTCGTACAAGACCCTATTCCTGCCGACAAAAACCTCCGCTTTTTAAACCTGCTCGTAGATACGATCGCATTTTTTATGCACTCACTTTCCTGATGGGGATGGTACTCGGAGTATTGGCACCGGAAATATTTTTGAGAGAAGAGCTTGGTTCGAAGCTTATGTTGAATCTTGTTACGATCCTGTTGTTTGTAGCCTATTTCGGAATACTCGAAGGCCTTACCAAAGGTAAAACACTTGGTAAATTGCTGACCGGTACCAGGGCGGTGAAACTTGATGGAAGCCCCATCACTTTCGGAGATGCATTTAAAAGAGCATTGTCCAGGGTCGTTCCTTTTGAAGCATTCAGCGGGTTTGCCGATCGTCCATGGCACGATAGCTGGACCGATACAGTGGTGATAAAGGAAATTAAAAATTAAAAATAAACGTATAGTAAAAGGGGAAAGCCCTTGATCATCTGAAACAACCAGATGATCAAGGGCTTTCCCTTTTAATCTTTAATTTTTAATTTTTACCATCCAAGGATCCACGCAAAGATCAACGGAGCCACAATAGTAGCATCGCTCTCCACAATGAACTTTGGCGTGTGGATGTCGAGCTTGCCCCAGGTGATCTTTTCATTTGGCACAGCGCCTGAGTAAGACCCGTACGAGGTAGTAGAATCGGATATCTGGCAGAAATAGCTCCAAAATGGAACATCATGCCATTCAAGATCCTGGTACATCATCGGCACTACGCAGATAGGAAAATCGCCGGCGATACCACCCCCGATCTGGAAGAAACCAACTCCTTTGCCGGAAGAATTATTGCGGTACCAATCTGCCAGCCACACCATGTATTCAATACCACTTTTCATGGTGGTCGCTTTCATTTCATTTTTGATCACATAAGAAGCGAATATGTTACCCATGGTGCTGTCTTCCCAGCCCGGAACCACGATCGGAATATTTTTTTCAGCGGCAGCCAGCATCCAGCTGTTCTTTGGATCGATCTCGTAATATTGTTCCAGCACACCGCTCAGCAACATCTTGTACATGAACTCGTGTGGGAAATAACGTTCGCCTTTTTGATCAGCATCGTTCCATATCTTATGAATATGTTGCTGCAACCTGCGGAAAGCTTCTTCTTCAGGTATGCAGGTATCGGTAACACGGTTGTAATGATTTTCGAGCAGATCCCATTCTTCCTGCGGGCTCAAATCGCGGTAATTAGGAACTCTTTTGTAATGGCTATGCGCCACAAGGTTCATGATATCTTCTTCGAGGTTGGCGCCGGTACAGCTGATGATGGCGACTTTATCCTGGCGGATCATTTCTGCAAGGCTCAGCCCAAGTTCGGCGGTACTCATGGCACCGGCTAAGGTGATCATCATTTTTCCTCCTTCGTTGAGGTGGGTTACGTAGCCTTTGGCGGCGTCCATCAAAGCGGCTGCGTTGAAATGGCGATAGTGGTGTTCTATGAAATTAGAAACTGGTCCTTGTGTCATGATGTCAAATTTTGAGTGGCAAAAATACGCAGCAGAAATAAGAAATAAGAAAGATAAAATAAGAAATAAGAAAGTGTAAGTCTCACGGATGGAAGCAGCATCATTCTTCAAAACCTGAATATGAACGAATATCACTTACTTATTCCATATTTCCCATTCCTTATTTCTTATTTACATTTGCACAAAGCCTTCATTATGAAATTATTGTTATCCCTTTTTCTTTTATTCAATATCAATACCGTTTTTGCGCAGCAAAATAAATTTAATGGCACCTGGGAAGGCAGGATAAACGTGGGGATATCGCTTCGCCTGGTGTTTGAATTCAATGAAGATAAAAAAGGGGTGTTATCAGGTATCTTACGCAGCCCCGATCAGTCACCCAAGCCATTACCGATAGATACCACATATACGCATGGGGACAGCATCTATGTTTCCGCAAAAAGATTTAATATTTCTTTCAGCGGAAAACTGCTGAATGATACCACTATCAATGGTGTATTTGTACAGGGAGGAGATATTCCGCTGGTGCTGACGAAGATCCCGGTCTTTGTTGCTACCAAAAGGCCGCAGACACCGGTAGCGCCATTTCCTTACGAGAGCCGTGATGTGGAATACCACAATGCCGACAAATCCATAAAATTTGCCGGAACCCTTACCTACCCTGCCATTGAGCCGGGAACAAATTATATTAAGCAACCTGCTTACCCGACGATATTACTCATCACCGGCAGCGGCGCACAAAACAGAGACGAAGAAATGTTTTTACACAAACCATTTGCGGTGATCGCGGATTATCTTACCAGGAAAGGGTTTGCGGTATTAAGGGTGGATGACCGTGGCATAGGAAAAAGCACAGGTAAATTCCAGGGGGCTACCAGCGCCGATTTTGCGAACGATGTGGAAGCCGGCATTGATTTTCTAAAAACCCAGGGCGAAATTGACAGTACAAAGATCGGGCTGCTGGGGCATAGCGAAGGCGGGATGATCGCTCCCATGGTGGCTTCACGCAGAAAAGATATAAAATTTATCGTGTTGTTAGCCGGCCCCGGCGTGCCGATCACAAAGTTGATGTCGGAACAGTTTTATGCAGTCAGCAAAAGTGGCGGCGGCGATGAAACGATCAGCAAACTGGGATCAAGTTTGTTTGAACAGGCAGTTACTGCAGTACACAGTAGTAAGGATACCAACGTGATGCGTAAAAAGATCGTGGATCTGCTGGCCAAAGATTATCCTTCCAATAAAAAATTGTACGATTCGCTTGAGCTGAATACAGATGCGTTGCGCAATTCGTATGCATCGGGACGTATCAAAAGTATGCTGGAACCATGGTACTATTACTTTTCAGGATTCGACCCCACACCTTACCTCACTAAGTTATCCTGCGATGTGCTGACATTGAACGGGGAAAAAGATGTGCAGGTGTTACCAAAATCAAATCTTGAAGGCATGAAAGCCGCTTTGAAAAAAAGCCGCTCAAAAAGATATGAAGTAAAAGAAATTCCTGGCCTGAATCATTTGTTCCAGACCTGCAAAAAATGTTCTCCGCAGGAATACGGCGAGCTGGAAGAAACTTTCTCTCCGGTTGCGTTGCAGATCATTGGTGAATGGCTGGAAAAGGAAAAGTAACCCCCCGGGTTTATAGCACAACGGCGCCAGCTTTGTGGAGCCGGCGTCGTTTCATTTTTAACTAATCACACTGTACTATTTTTTAACCTTATTCCTTATTGTAAAATTCCCTTCGGAGTCAGAAGCCAGGTCGAGGCGTTGTTTGTCGCTGTCCACCGTGAAGAAATAAGTGCTTTGTCCTTCATACAAAACCGCGGTCGCATTTTTACTCACTTTATACCCGGCGTAGCGTTTTGCGATGGCGGCAGATACATTTTCCGGCAGTTTGCTGGCATCAATTACTTCGGATGTACCGGCAAGTTCGCCTTTTTCATCGTAGGCGGCGCCAACCGTTTTGTCATTCATGGTAAATTCAGCAAAATAGAAATTGGAGTTTTTTGTCCAGGTCACATTTTCAGCTTTGGCGAAATCCCTTTCAAAAGCAGACTTTACAAACAGGGATACTTTTTCGGGGCCGAGGGCGAAAGAAGAAGCGGCAAATAAGAGAAGGGCGGCGAAGATGGTGGTTACTTTTTTCATGACTATACTTTTTTTGTTGTTTTGAATGGTTGTAAGCTTTTTGCTTCTCAACCGATGGCATAACAAATGTAGATCAGCCTATATTTCGTAAGGATGAACGATGGTCCAACGGGCGGGTTTTCAGCGGCAATTATGTTGAACGGAGAACGAATTTTATAAAATACGATTTTGTTCGTAGATGGTTTATACTTAAAAACCGGGGGAGGGTTTTATTTCTTAAAAAAAATATAAAGAATGAGATGGTGATGTTAAAAAATGAGCTGTGGTAAACATGAATGGATAATGGATAATGTTGTAATGGATAATGTATTAAATTCGGTAACGTGGTAATATTCGTACAATGTTTTATTATCCATTAACCCGTTATCCATAATAACATTCATTATGAATTATCTCGCCCACGCATATCTTTCTTTTGGTGATCCAGGCATCCTTACGGGCAATATGATCAGCGATTTTGTAAAGGGAAAGAAACAATTTGATTACCCTGCCATCATCCAGGCCGGTATAAGGCTTCACCGTGGGATCGATGAATTTACTGATGAACATCCGGCTACAAAACAGCTCAAGGAATTCTTCAGGGCTGATTACCGCTTATATGCCGGTGCATTCGCCGATGTGGTGTATGATCATTTTCTGGCGCTGGATAAACAACAATTCGCCTCCGATAAAGAACTGATGGATTTTTCGCAACGGTGTTATGCCCAGCTTGAAAACAATACGCAATGGCTTGGCGACCGGTTTGGAATGATGTTTCCTTATATGAAGACACAAAACTGGCTCTACAATTACCAGTTTGACTGGGCCATCGGCAAAAGCCTGGAAGGGGTACGCCGGCGAAGTGCCTACATTGAAGAAACCGCGGTGGCATATGAAATCTTTTTGGAGCATAAAACCGCCATGCAGCCATGTTACGACGAATTTTTTCCTGATGTTAAAAAATTTGCAGCGGCAAGGTTGGAGCAATTATTGAAGTGATGTTTCTTTTATCTTTGAACAAAAAATTTATGAAGAAAGTTTTCCTGGCAGTTTCTTTATGTGTAGCGTGTTGTGTAAACTCATTTTCACAGGTAGTGGTTCCCGCGGTAGATAAGTCTCCGCTGGACATAAGTTATTACCCGAATAATTTTGCATTGCTGAAGATCCAGGATAAAGTAACTGAACCGCTGATAGCGAGAGTGATCTACAGCAGGCCACAGAAAAACAACCGCACCATCTTTGGCGACCTGATAGAATATGGCAAAGTGTGGAGGCTGGGCGCCAATGAAGCTACTGAGATCGAGTTCTTTCAAAATGTAAAGATCGGCGGTACTGCCGTAAAAAAAGGCCGCTATACTATCTATGGCATCCCAAATGCAGATAAATGGACCATCATCATCAACAAAGAACTGGATACCTGGGGATCTTTCAAATACGATCAGAAAAAAGATATCCTGAGGCTGGATGTACCAGTGACGAAAGAAACGACATCTACCGAATCCTTTTCCATGTTTTTTGAAAAAGCAACGACTGGCTTTACATTAAATGCAGTTTGGGACAGTTCTAGAGTATCTTTGCCAATATCACTGTAATCTAAACTGCATGTTTTTAAAAAAGATAACCTGGCGGGTATTGTTTTGCTGCGCAACATTTCCATTCGTTTTGAACGGGTGCCGGCAGCAGGCGGATGTAAAACGGACACCGGTGCAGGTGGACTCGCTGGCCACGACAGATAAAAATCCTTATGTTACCTACGATCAATCGCCGATGGACATGAGTTATTATCCTGTCAATTATCCGCTGCTCAAGATGAACAAACAGGATTCTACCGGTTTGATCGCAAGGGCCATCTACAGCAGGCCGCATAAAAAGAACCGCACTATTTTCAGTTATTCTCCGCAGAGCCTTTGCCAGTATGGCAAAGAATGGCGACTGGGTGCCAATGAAGCAACAGAAATAGACTTTTTCAGAAATGTGATCATCGGCGGAAAAACAGTCAGCAAAGGAACCTACGTCATTTATTGTATCCCCGAACCTGACAAATGGACGATAGTACTCAACTCCAATTTATATACCTGGGGATTACATACGGATACTACTAAAGATATTTTGCGTACAATCGTGCCGGTTCAGCGTCAATCACCCGCTTTGGAAGATTTTACCATGGTGTTCATGGATGCGCCGGAAGGGGCTGACCTGCTGATGGCTTGGGATAATGTGAAGACGGTATTACCCATCAACTTTTCTAAGTGAATGCTGAATGGTGACAACCCGGCACTTCGAAAAAATCCAGAAGGTTCTATTATTGCGACGTAATTGAACTTTGAACCTTGAACCTTGAACTTTACAGACATGTGTGGAATAGCGGGAATAATAACACGGGACGAATCGATGATCAGCAGGCCATTGCTGAAGACGATGGCTGATGCGTTGTCGCACCGCGGCCCCGATGGAGAAGGTTTCTGGACGAACCGGACCAATCATGTGGGATTTGCTCACCGCAGACTGGCCATCATTGATCTTTCCAATAACGGCGATCAGCCGATGCATTATCTCCAGCGATATACGATCGTATACAACGGAGAAATTTACAACTACCTGGAATTAAGAAACGACCTGCAAAAAGCGGGATATGTTTTCACTTCCGAAAGTGATACCGAAGTGATATTAGCGGCATACGATTTTTATGATGAGCGCTGCCTGCAACATTTTGATGGGATGTTTGCATTTGCTATCTGGGATGAAAAAAAGCAGCAACTGTTTTGTGCCCGTGACCGCTTTGGTGAAAAACCTTTTTATTATTTTCAAAACCAGCAATTATTCGCCTTCGCCAGTGAAATGAAAGGTTTGTGGTCGATCGGCATCGACAAAACCATCGAGAACAAATTGCTCCTTAACTATCTCTCGCTGGGGCATGTGCAGAATCCTTCCAATAAATCGCAGACTTTTTATAAAGATATTTTTTCATTACCTCCGGCACATTTTGCTGTGCTGAATTTTGCGGAAATGGATTTTCGCATTCATTCCTATTGGACCATCGACAAACAATACAGCCAGCAGGTAAAGCAGCCGGATGCACTGGGAATATTCGAAAGCCTGTTTTCCCTTTCCATCCATCGCCGGCTGAGAAGTGATGTGCCGGTTGGTTCCAGTCTTAGCGGCGGCCTTGATAGCTCCACCATCGCTTATTTTGTAACCAAGGCTTTGGGCAAAAGGCATGCAGGAGATTTCTCCACTTTTTCGGCAGTGTTCCCGGGTTTTGAAAAAGATGAAAGCAGGCATATTCAAACAGTGACGGATATGCTGAACCTGAAAAATCATACCATTACGCCTACGGCCGAAGACCTGATCCATGATTTTGAAAAAGTTTGCTACCACCAGGAAGAGCCGTTTACTTCGTCCAGCATTTTTGCACAATACAAAGTTTACGGGCTGGCGCAATCACATGGCGTAAGGGTATTGCTGGACGGCCAGGGTGCCGATGAAACGCTGGCTGGTTATCACAAATATATCCACTGGTACCTGCAGGAACTGGTGAGCAGGTATAAGTTTAAGACAGCCCGGAAAGAAATGAGCCTGATGCGTTCCCGCAAAACAGATTTTAATTGGGGCGCAAAAAATATCGTGGCGGCATTACTCCCCTCACATGTTGCCATTGCTTTGGAAAAAAAGGAATATAATCACATCATGCATAATCCCGACATCAACAAAACGATGTTGACACACCTGCGTGGCCGGGAATGGGAAGGGATACACAAACCGATCGTTACAAAACTGAATGATATTCTCTATTTCAACACCATGGAACTGGGGTTGGAAGAATTACTACGTTATGCTGATCGCAACAGTATGGCGCATGGCGTGGAAGTAAGGCTGCCGTTTTTGAATGCGGAACTGGTGAAATTTATTTTCTCACTTTCTTCTTATTATAAAGTAAATCATGGGTTCACCAAATCGATCCTCCGCAAAACGATGTCGGAAAAGCTTCCGTCCTCTATTGTGTGGAGAAGCGATAAAGTAGGTTTTGAACCGCCACAAAAAGAATGGATGCAGCAGCCGGTCTTTAAAGATTATCTCCACGAAGCCAAGAAGAAACTGGTCAAAGAAAAAATATTGAAGGATTCCGTACTGACAAAAAAATATAACCCTTCGAATGCGCACCAGGCAGATAATTTTGATTGGAGGTATATGTGTTTGTCGAAGATGTTGTAAAGGGTTACTAGTAGCGGGTGTAGGGTTGTTGATTGTTAGCAAAGAGCGGACAGGGCTTCTGTTTTGCAGTTACCTCTTCGCACACAATCCAATAACCTGCAACTCATAGCCCGCAACTACTTTACCTTTTTCTGTCTATTTTTGCACCTCATTTACATTGCAACATATGAGCACATACAAACTATCTACCAGATTGATACATGCCGGCGCTGAGCCGGATCCAAGTACCGGGGCTATCATGACGCCGATCTATCAGACAAGCACTTACGTACAAAAAGCTCCCGGCGTAAACCTGGGATTTGAATATGCACGTAGCCAGAACCCTACCAGGAAGGCTTTGGAAGAAGCTTTGGCCATCATCGAAAATGGCAAGCATGGGTTAGCTTTCAGCAGCGGTGTAGCCGCTACGGATGCGGTGATAAAATTATTGAACCCGGGAGACGAAGTGATTGCCGCAGCAGATATGTATGGCGGAACATATCGCCTTTTTACCAAAATATTTGAAAAATATGGTATCAAATTCATTTATGTTGATACTACCAATACAACTAATGTAGAAGCAGCCATAACGCACAACACAAAACTGGTATGGATCGAAACGCCGACCAATCCGCTGATGAATATTACAGATATAAAAGCGGTAGCGGCTATTTCAAAAAAAGCTGGTGCATGGCTTTGTGTCGACAACACCTTTGCATCGCCTTACCTGCAAAACCCTCTCGACCTGGGCGCAGACATCGTGATGCATTCATCTACCAAATATCTCGGCGGCCACAGCGATGTGATTCAAGGTGCGCTGGTGATGAACGACGATTCTTTAAGAGAAAAATTATATTTCATTCAAAAAAGTTGTGGTGCAGTTCCGGGGCCGATGGATTGTTTCCTTGTATTACGTGGTATTAAAACCCTTCACGTCCGCATGCGCCAGCATTGTGAGAATGGAGCCGTGATAGCAAATTATTTACGCAACCATCCTGCTATCGACAAAGTATACTGGTGCGGTTTTGAAGACCATCCAAATCATTCCATCGCTAAAGAACAAATGCGTGGGTTCGGCGGCATGATGAGCTTTACTTTAAAAAACGACAGCATTGCTGCTGCAAATAAAGTTTTGTCTTCAACAAAATTATTTGCCCTCGCCGAAAGCCTTGGCGGTGTAGAAAGCCTGATCAATCACCCGGCAAGCATGACGCATGCGAGCATTCCAAGAGAAGAGAGATTGAAAGTGGGACTGACTGATGGTTTGATAAGGCTGAGCGTGGGGATTGAAGATGCGGAAGATTTGATAGAAGACCTGAAGGTTGCGATAGGTTGATTTTGATTATTGTAGGAACGTGCCTGTGGCGCGTTCTGAAATAAATCTAAACAGAACGCGCCACAGGCACGTTCCTGAAAAATGAATTTATTTATAGAAATATTAGGTTGGATAGGCGCCGTATTGATCATCGGCGCCTATTCTTTGAATATGTTTGGTGTATTAAAAACCAATTCACCGGCATATATTTTATCCAATCTTGTTGGTGGAATATTTTTTGTAGCCAATACATTCGTACACAAAGCATATCCATCCATGATCGTGAATATCATCTGGGTATTCATTGCGGTAGCAGCATTATTTAAGAAAGACAAAACCCCGTAACTTTTTTGACAGCAGAGCTTCAAAAATTCCTGGAGAAAAAGGTTAAAGAATATAACCGTCCTTCGTTTATAGAAAACGATCCGATATGCGTGCCGCATAGCTTTATCAAAAAACAAGATATTGAGATCGCCGGATTTTTTGCGGCGATATTTGCGTGGGGAAACCGCACTACCATCATCAACAAGACGAAAGAACTGATGCAACTGATGGACAATTCGCCACATTCTTTTTGCCTTAATCATACTGATCATGATCTGAAAAAATTACTGCATTTCAAACATCGCACTTTCAACCCCACAGACCTTTTATATTTCGTATCATTTTTTAAGATGCATTATTCCCGACAGGAAAGCCTGGAAACAGCTTTTAGTCAATGGATGAAAAAAACGGATGTAAATACTGAAAATGCGCTGAACGGTTTTTATGATTATTTCTTTTCCCTGGAAGATGTACCTCATCGTACATTAAAACATATTGCTTCACCTGCTAAAAATTCTACCTGCAAAAGGCTGAGCATGTATTTGCGCTGGATGGTGAGGAATGATGACAAAGGGGTTGACTTCGGCCTTTGGAAAAACATTTCACCTTCGCAGTTGATAGTGCCGCTGGATGTCCATGTAGCGAGGGTTGCAAGACATTTCAACCTGATCAGCCGCAAGCCCACCGACTGGCTTACTGCCGTGGAGCTTACTGAAGAAATGAAAGCCATCGATCCCAAAGATCCTTGCAAGTTTGATTTCGCATTGTTTGCATTGGGAGTGCTGGAGCGATTTTGATGAGCCAAGAAAATACTAAAGCACAAAGATTCACAACGATAAAAGACGAAATAAATTCTTCTTCACGTTCTTGGTGAATCTTTGCGCCTTAGTGTCTTTGTGGTTAGAATTTAAAATAAGAACAATCTCTCCCTTCCTCCTACTTTTTTCTTTGCACCTCCATAAGGCCGCACATTGTAAGTAAGCGTGGCCATACCGTATTGCGACAGCGTATTGGTCTGGTACACCGTAAGCATATTTCTGTTCACATACGAATAAGTATTCTTGTTTGTTTTCAAAATATCAAACACATACAATTTCAATACCAGTGCTTCGCTTTTCAACATGGTGTAGTTTACGCCAGCGTTCCAGCGGACGATGTTTCTTGTGTCGTGTGTGGTAAGGCTGCTGTTGTAAGAGTAATTGACCTGCGTTTCCCAGATGATATGTTTAGGCCAGCGAACCACCAATTCATTATCGAACCAAAAATATTTGATGTTGATCTTCTTAAACATCGAGCTGGTATACTCCGTAAAATTATACCCTTTACTCACCGAGGTATTGAACTCGATCTTGTCATTGAAGTTAAGATTCACACCTGCCCATTGATTAAAATTGAACGTGCTTTGCTGGCTTTTGGTATCGTTGTAAAACAATTTATTTTGATTGAAGTTGTAGTTACCACCGGTATTCCAGGAGAAAATAAACTTCGGATTATTTTTATATTGTTTGTTTATATTAAAATTCAAGTAGAAATTTTTGCTGCCGTCCGCGTTCACCGGCATGGACGTTTGTACACCCTGTGCATCCACATTTATACTTTGTACCACATCATTGTCTGTAAACGAACCTGAGCCATAAAGATTGATGTACAAATTCGTTTTAGGATCGTTGAAATTGTAATTCGCCGATAAATTATTCCGCACCATCGGTACCAGTTCCGCATTTCCTTTGGTGATGAAATAAGGATTGGTATTGTCGGTTACCGGGATCAAAGAAGTGTATCCGGGCATCTGTATATCCTTACCATAATAAAGGCTCAGCTTTTTATATACGATTCCAAATGTGGGCAAAAGGTCATTCTGCTTTTGTTTCAACGGTGCCGGTAAAGATGCCAGTTCATTATCGAATGATTGTACCAATGCCCGGATGCCAGGTGTGATGGTCAGCTCTTTCCATTTGAATTCCAGCCCTGCATTACCAATGATGCGATTGCCGATGCGCTTGAACCTGCTGCTGAGATTATTGTTCAGGGAATCAAATTTCTGATCGGTAGAATTTCTGTTGAAAGTATTTACGGTGTTATACAGCTGGCTATATTCATAACGGCCGCCCACACGCAACGTCATCATTTTTGTAAGGGGTTCACTGTAGTTGAAAGACACAGTTGCATCTGTACGTGGAATACGCTCCACCCTCAATTGAGAATAATTGCTGTCGAATACTACGGGATATAAATATTGGATATATGATTCGGTGCTGTAATCATTAAAGCGGTTGTTAATATCCAGCGATTGATTAAAATTGAAACGGCGCCCTTTTTTTGTCTTCGACAATTTTGTGATGGCAAGATTATGGCGATAGTAATATGTCTTGGCAGGATTATTCTGAAATACATTTCCTGCAGTAAGATTACCCAGCAAATTATTATCACTTGTCACATCGCTGATGCGTTGCTCATCCTGCATGCCGATGGTGTAATTGGCATTGAATAAAATATTGGTCACCGAATCGGGTTTCAGTCGTGCACCCAGGCCAATATTGTGCGCATTGGTTTCCACACCACCGCCCAGCACTGTATTATTCGTTACCACGGTGTCGGCATTGAACTGGCTTATATTGGTGATATTGGTGCGGTTTACATTGATATTGCCGCGGAAATATTGCAGGTAAAAAGAACGTTTGGTGTTAGGTGTATGATTAAGGTTAAAGCCCAGGCCTTTGCTGGTAGTAATACCGCCATAATTTTGCATGCCGCCAAAATTCACCCCGTTGATTGAAACACCGCTTCCATTCGGATTGTTCCAGATACTGGTGCTGTTACTGTTGCTGTTTGCACGGTTACGCTCCATACCTCCCGCCTGCATCAGTTCTGTGTAGCTGAAGCCGGGTTTGTTGAGATTGTTCAGATAACCTAATACACTTATCTGTAAAGTATCCCGGTAAATATTCGCGATGGCACCGGCCTCATAAAGATCACCTGTTCCGCCGCCGGCGTATAGTTTACCGAACCATCCTTTTTTGATGCCTTTTTTCAATGTGATGTTCACCACTTTACCTGCGTTGTTAGGATTATCGTCGCCGCTGCGCATCATCTCTTCCTTATCATCCGTCACCTGCACTTTGTCGATCACATTTGCTGGAAGGTTTCGCGAAGCCATTTTGGGATCATCGCCAAAAAATGATTTTCCATCTACCAGTATCTTGTTCACCGGTTTTCCGTTTACTACAATGTTGCCGTCTTTATCTACCTGCACTCCGGGCAATTTTTTCAAAAGATCTTCTACCAATGCGTTGGGCAATGTTTTGAATGCAGAGGCATTGAATTCCACCGTATCTTTTTTTATCACCACTGGTGGGCGTTCAGCAAAGACGATCACTTCATCCAGCGATTTTGAGGAAGGAGAAAGTGTGACTGTTCCTATATCCAATGTGCTGGTAGAATTATCCAGTTGAAATTCTTTGCGATAAGCGCCATACCCCGAAACGGAAACCACCACACGGCAATTCACATCCAGCGGAAGGCCGGGCACTTTAAATTCACCATCGGGACTACTAAGCCGATAAGTGATAATGGAAGTATCCGCAGCCCGAAAGACCGTGACTGTGGCCATTCCCACGGGCGCTTTGGATACCGAATCTGTAAGTTTTCCCTTGAGGGTTCCCTGGGCAGTTGCGGCCAGGACAAAGCAGTAGCTACTTGCTAGTAGCGAGAAGAATTTTTTCATGAAATATGTTTAATGGCTATACTTTAATTATCTGAAATCCACCGAACAACTGATGCAGTTCACAGCGAACGCTGTAAAATCTTTTTTCACATTCCCAACAGTTTTGGTAAAATTTGTATTGGTCGTTCTCCTTCCATTGTTAGTTTCGGTTTCCGTTTCAAATGGTGTAAATACTTTGCTGTAGTTTCCGTCAAACTGTACCGTATAATTATTCAGTTGTTTCACCGGAAGTTTTACATCTGCGTATTTGTTATTGATCTTTATCGATTTCGCGGAAGCATTGATCTCACCAATGTTCATATCTGCACTCGCCCCGGTGAAGTCGATCGAATTACGGAGCTCGGCGATATTCAATTTCCCGAAATTCTTATTCACCGTCAGCGTACCTGCCTGCGCCATCGTGTATTGATCGCTTACACTTGTTATGTCTATAACGCCGGAATTTTTAAATGTTACAGTTGAATACCTGGAATCGATAATTAATTTATTGATGTTGCCGGAATTGAATTTGCAATTGAGCAGGTTCAATGAAGCGTCTTTGATATTACCGGCATTCACACTGCCATACCTCGATTTGATGATAGCCTTATCCGCATTCATCATTTTAAGGTTTACATTCATCAGGTCTGCGTCAAGCGTTGTAAGATCATTGAGGATGGCTACATCATTGTATTTGTTTTCCACCACCAGTTTTGCACCGGTGGGAATGTATATTACCACTTCGCTTTTCCTGTTTTTTGAATAGTTGACCTGCCCAGACCCAGGAGCAGCATAAGCATACGACAATGTCATAGAGCCGCCGGAAGTAGAAGTAGCAGACACCGTTCTGGTTTCCTCGGGCCGTATAGTTACTTCATTCTTTCCCTGATCGATACCGATATTCAATTCCCTTTCCCAATCGATATCTTTCTTTTCGTATCCCGGTTCGGCATAAACTGTCGTTACCAGTTTCACCTTTTTTTCATTAAAGGTTTTGATGACCAGTTTTCTCGAAAGGTTTTTGATGGTCACTGTTCCATTCCTGCTGAAATTCACTTCCATGCTGATCTCTTTTTTGTTCATGCCCCGCACCCGTTCCATCGAATCCGATTTGATACGTTGCAGGTTTCCTTTCAGCTTGTTCAATTCTTTTCGCAGGCGCAAAGTGTCCCTATTTATTTTTTTAAGTGAATCAAAAGACCTTTGCGACAATCGAAAATTGTTATCGCTTGTAACATAATATCCATCAACCTTTCGCAGCGAATCCATCCGTCTGAATTCACGACCTTTGACCATGTATAATGAATCGTTCTTTTTAAAATCCCTGAAACTTTTAGTTCTCAGCATAGAATCAGTCTGGTATGCCATGTAAACTTTATGGCGTTTCAGGCTATCTTGTTTACGGTAAACATAATCGTTGCCGCCCGATAAATACACGATATTTCCATAACCGGTGTACAGCGAATCGTTTTTATTGATCGAAAGACTTTTTGATACAAAAAAAGTATCTCTTACCTGGCCGTTGATGACTGTTTTGAGGTAAACGGTATCATTTTTCTGATGGGTAGACAATCCTTTCAGATAGATCGTATCTTTTTTACCATCCACCGATACCCCTTTAAGATAAAGCGTATCGTTGTTTTGCGCTGTTGCTGTAAAGCAGATCAGCAGCATGGTGAGTATTAAATATATCCCTGCGTATTTCATGATCCCCGTTTAAATGTTTAAGTAAAATTTGTTGAGCGAATCCGGCGGTGTTTCCTGTTGCACCCTCGTATTCATTTTGTTGATCTCCTGCTGGAGGCTTTTCAATACATCCAGTTTTTGCTGATAAACATTGATCAATTGTTCGATCAGCGTATTGCTGATGCCGTTTTTACGGATGCTTTTGCGGATGGAAGCTTCATCATTATCCATCTGGTAAAGCCTTGTCTTGAAATCATTGAAGTAAGCCGGGTTTTCGGCATAAACAGGTGTGGCCCGTATGTTTTGTAATTGATAGTTCACTAACTGGCCATAACTGTCTTGGAAAGAATTCATCAGCGCATAACGCTCGTCGGGCTTCTTTTTTTCTTTTATCGCCACGTTTTGCACAGGCTTGATGGTATCTTTTATTTCAGGAGTAACAATTTTAACAGCAGTATCCGGAATATGGCTGGCAGGTGTTTGGTCCAGTTTGGCTACCGATGGTATTGTTTCCGTCGCTTTTTCTTTGGTAAGAAATTTTATACCGGTTACCAGCATTACTAAAACCACTGCTGCTGCCGCAAAACGCGCCACGAATTTCACCAGTTTGCCGGGTTGTTTTTTCGCCGGCGGCGATGTGATCTTTTCCCAAAGCAATGGCCCCGGCTCATCAAAGGCCATCTCTTCTTTGTGCTGCTGCAGATATTTCTTAAGTTCACCCATGAATTGCGATTTGAATGTTGATGCGTTCCCGCAATAATTTTCTGGCCCGGTGGTATTGGCTTTTGCTCGTGCTTTCGGATACTCCTAAATCCGTTGCTATATCTCTGTGCGAGTAATCTTCCATTGCGTAGAGCACAAAAACCTGCCGGCATCCATCGGGTAATTTTTTGATCTCTTTGTGCAATACTTCCAGGCTTACGGTTGACCACCATTCCGTGGCTTCATCCGCCAGCGTATCCGTTTGCTCTTCGCTCCATTCGCTCCAGGCAAAACCGTTTTTGCCATGCCGGATACATTCATTCACTACGATCCTTTTCAGCCAGCCGCCAAAACTATCCGGATCTTTCAGCTGTACAAGGTTCTTAAATGCCGTCATGAATGCTTCCTGCAGGATATCTTCGGCATTGCTATAGTTACCCGTCATCCGTGTGCACACGTTGAACATAGCTTTACTATATTGGTGATACAGCCAGGACTGTGCGTCCCGGTCGCCATTAGCAGCTTTTGTTATCACTGCAGCCTGTATAGTTTTAGCGGTTCCCAATTAGTTTTATACTTTTATAAGAGAAGCAAAAGAGAAAAAGGTTGGAAAATGAATGAAAATATTTTTTTCAAGGCGAAAATACGATTTCGTTCGTAGAAACGATCTGTGATGGATGATCTATGATGGGTGATGTACGATGGATGATGTACGATGTATGATGTATGATGTACGATGTACGATCTTTGATCAATGCAGCCTAACTTAGCATTTTACCCATATTCATGATATGAAAATCTGCCTTTTATGAAACTTTTCTTTTCTCTTTTTATTTCATTGGTCGTTACCGGTTTTTCTTATGGGCAAACATCCATAACGCTCATTGCCAGCAATCCGGAAAAAATTAAATTTGATAAGGCAGATGCGTTTGACCTTAGCCAGATCGAGATCAAGGATACTACCTACAGCGATACCTTGAATTTTGTTTTTAATAAAAAAAACAAGGATGCATACTGGATACGCTATCATGCCAATGGAAAAATATATCGTCAATATTTTTGGCTCGATCCGGGAAATATTACTATTAAAATTCATTTTGATACAACCAGCCTCGTGATAGATACCGTGTTGAATTCTCCTGCATACTATGATTACTTAAATTTCAAACAAGATTTTTCGCGGTTATATAATGCCCATGATACAGCGGGACTGAATAAAATGATGCTGGATGCTTACATCAATAATATAGACAATCCGTATTCTCTTGAAATGGGCAGCAATTATCTCAGGATAAATCAAAACTCGAAAGAAAATCTTGCGAAGTTGAAAGAACAGACGGACAAACAAGGTTCAAAATTCAACTGGTTTATTTTATACCACTTAGTAAATGAGCGATTAGAGAAATTGTTGAATAATACAAACATCTCATTGGCTAACTTTACCTTTATTGACCGAAACAATAAAAAAGTCAAACTAAAATCCGGAAAGCCTGATTATTATGTATTGGATCTTTGGTTCCTCGCTTGTCCGCCTTGTATTGCCGACCATAAAGACATTGCAAGATCAACCGGAATATTGAAGCAGAAAAATACGCAGCTCATCAGTATTTCGACCGATAAAAATCTGTCCAAAGTGAATGCTTATTTTTCCAAAAACAGCTATCAATGGCCAAGTTACCTGGAGGTAGATGCAAAAAGGCTTACGGAAGAATTAAATATCAGTTCTTATCCTACCTATATCATACTTGACAGATCGGGAAAGATCCTTCAGATGAATAATTCTTTTTCGGATGTCATAGTTTGGCTGAATAACAAATAATGCAGGAAACAAATCCACTCATTCCGGTTTCTGTTCAGTTGGGAATAATTCCTGATGAGGATATCGATGTCCGCAAACTGATCGTTGACAAGATCAATTACCTTATTGTGCATGATTTTGAAAAGCTCGTTTATCTGCTTTACCGCATCGATGTGAGCGAAAAGAAGATAGATCTTCTGTTGCGGCAATTTCCTCAAACGGATGCGGCGGAAATGATCGCCGGCCTGATGATTGAGCGGGAAGCGGAGAAGATGAGGAGCAGGGAGGAGTTCGGGAAAAGTGGAGGGGATTCTCTGGAGGAAAGATGGTGAATGAGTCAATGGGTGAATGGTGAATGGTCAATGGTCAAATCTTCGAAGTTTATGTGTTGGCGCAGGTTTATTCTATCGGAAATAAATAAGAAAGCAACTCTTTAGAGTTGCTTTCTTATTTAAATATTTTGAAATAAAGTACTTCCCGAAATCAGTGCAAATCTCAAAGGTTTCACCATTGACCATTCACCCATTCACTCATTCACCCATTCACTCATTCACCCATTCACTTTAATGCATCAATTCCTTAATTTTCTCCTTATCCTCTTTTTCGTTCTTCAGATCATACATCGTTCCAAAAACATGATCCCACAAAGTGCTGCTTACTCCAAAACCAAGATCACCATGTTTGTAATGATGCAGGTGATGATTGCGCCACAAAGGTTTCATCCATTTGAACGGCGGGTTCCAGGCATGGATGGCATAATGCATGCTGCCATATATCAGGTATCCCAGCATGAAGCCCGGGAAGAATGGGAACGCATATTTGCCTAAAATCAGGTAAAACAATAAAAAGAAAGCCGATGCGATGATCAGGCTTGGTGCCGCCGGCATGAACAGGCGTTGTTTATCCCTTGGATATTCGTGGTGATTGCCATGCAATACATAATTGATCCTTTTGCCCCTTTCAGTTTCCGGATGGTAATGAAAAGCGAACCGGTGAAGGATGTATTCGGTGAGTGTCCAGAAGAACATACCGCCCAAAAATATGAGGAATACCTGCAGGCCTGAGAATTCGATCGTTTCCACCGCATAGTACGGCATCAATATCAGCACCGGCATGTACATACCCCAGATCACCAGGGGATGTGTCTTGGTGAGATATTCCAGGTACTGGCTCTGGAAGAGTTTTGCCTGGCCTTTATTATGAATTTTTTCAAAGTTCATGAAATGAATTTATGCAACAAAATTAAGAAATCCATAAGAAATATTGATGGCGAAATAAGGAAAACTGGTATCTATCTCCCTGGTCCTGTAATTGCTGGCCAATAAAAAAGTTGACGGATGTGACAGGTGACTTGTTAGCAAAGGCCCTGGAGAATCAATCCAAACTTCTGTCTAAAATAACCGGACAGCTTACAACTGACATCGGACAACTGGAATTCTATCCTTATTTTTACAGCTCTAAAACTTCTATATGAAATTTGTTTCTTATATAAAAAACGATCATGAACAACTGGCTTTGTTATCCAACGGGATGTTGTATGATACCGATAAATTGCACCCGGATATGCCTCAGAATATGTCGTTGATGCTCAATTACTGGGATGATCTGCAGGAGTTGTCGGCCGCCATCCAGAAAAAACTGGATGAAGGCGGGGCGCTCAATCTAAAGGGCATCCCCATGTCGGAAGTTGAGTTGCTGGCACCCGTTCCGCATCCGCCAAGCTGCAGGGATGGTTATGCTTTTCGTCAGCATGTGGCTGCGGCCCGCCGCAACCGTAAAGTGGATATGATCCCGGAATTCGACCAATACCCGATCTTTTATTTTACCAATCACCATAGCATCCAGGGGGCAGGAAATGTGTATTGCATGCCGGATCATTTTGAAAAGCTGGATTTTGAACTGGAAGCGGCCATTGTGGTCAGTAAGGCCTGCCGGAATGTAACGGCTGCTGAAGCAGATCAGTATATTGCCGGGCTGATGATCATGAATGATATGAGCGCACGAAGGTTGCAGATGGAAGAAATGCTGCTCAATCTGGGCCCTGCCAAAGGAAAAGATTTTTCTACCGTCATCGGTCCTGCGTTGGTCACACTGGAAGAACTCGAACAATATGAAGTGCCTTGCAAAGAAGGCCATACCGGCAAAGCCTGGAACCTTGAAATGACCTGCTCTGTAAATGGCACCCAGGTAAGCAAGGGCAACCTGGCAGATATGGATTGGACATTTGCTGAGATCATCGAAAGGGCAAGCTACGGTGTAACCTTATATCCCGGCGATGTGATCGGCAGCGGAACCGTAGGGACCGGTTGTTTCCTCGAACTGAATGGCACGGGAAAATTGAATGACCCCAACTACCAGGAGCAATGGTTGCAGGAAGGAGATGTGGTGGATATGGAAATTACGGGGTTAGGGAAATTGAGTAACACGATGGTGAGGGAGGAGAGTGAGATGAGTTTGTTTGGGTTGAAGAAATATAAAGTTTAACTAAAGAAACATTAGCGTTCGTTCGTAAGCCCGGAAAGAATGGTTTGTATATTTGTTAGCGGGTTTGTTACAAGCGAGGTTTTCTTAACCGCAGAGAACAAGAGGTAGCAGAGTTTTCGCAGAGATAAATATATAATATGGTGATGACGAAAGAGAGGCTGAATGCTTTAGGAGCTGTTATACTAAATGCATCTATAACTGTACATAAAGAGTTAGGGCCTGGTTTATTGGAATCTGCATACCGGGTAGCTTTAAAAAGAGAGTTGGAATTAAAGGGGCTGATGGTAAAAGCACATGTACCTGTAGAATTGATTTATAAGGATGAGCCACTAGGTAAGGCGTATGAGATTGATCTTTTAATAGAAGATGAAATCATTATTGAGACAAAAGCATCAGATGGGATCAACCCGATTTTTATAGCTCAGCTAATTACCTATTTAAAATTGTACCGCAAAAGTTTAGGTTATTTAATAAATTTTAATGTCCCTCTACTTAAAGAGGGATTCAAAAGAATAGTTTACAAATTTTAATTTTTCACTTCGTAGAACATGAGAGTGCAGAGTATTGCGGCAAAATTAATCTCTGCGAAAACTCTGCTCTCTCATGTTCTCTGCGGTGGAAAAAACTTCAAAAAATTCAGACCTTCCCAAAATGATAATAGACTTAAAAACCCTCTCCTCCGCCGATACTCAAAACTACCTCCAACATGCCATAGCACCCCGTCCTATCTGTTTCGCATCAACTATTGACATCAACGGAAATGTAAACCTCAGCCCTTTCAGTTTCTTTAATCTATTTTCTTCCAATCCGCCTATCGTGATCTTTTCGCCATCCCGCAGGGTGCGGGACAACAGTACCAAACACACGCTTCAGAATGTACACGAAGTAAAGGAAGTGGTGATCAATATGGTGGATTATGATATGGTGCAACAAGTGTCGCTGTCAAGTTGTGATTTTCCTAAAGGATCAAATGAATTTACCAAGGCAGGATTTACCGAAGAAAAAGCGACGATCGTAAAACCACCCATGGTGAAGGAAAGCAAGATAAAGCTCGAATGCAAAGTGCTGGAGACAAAAGAACTGGGCAGCGAAGGCGGGGCAGGAAATCTGGTGATCTGCGAAGTGCTGGTGATGCATATTAATGATAGCATCCTGGATGAAAATAGTAAAATTGATCAGCAGAAAATACAGCATGTTGCCCGCCTTGGTGGCGATTGGTACTGTAAGGTGGATAGCAGCAATCTTTTTAAAGTAGCTAAACCCAATATAAAACTTGGTATCGGCATAGATATGTTGCCGGAAAATATTCGCACCAGCACCATACTTTCGGGCAATCATCTTGGCCAGCTGGCCAATGTACACGAAATGCCTACGATCGACCCTGCTTTCAGCGATGAAGAACTGGCAAAGATCGTTCACTATTACAGCCTTAACACCCAGGATATGGAAGTGGAAATGCACCGTTATGCAAAAAAATTACTGGATGCAGGTAAGGTTACGGAAGCGTGGCAGGTGTTGCTTTCAACATAATTTGTTAATGGATAATGTTAAAATGGATAATGTATAATGCATTAAATTAGAAGTTTAACGATAATTGTATCGGATAAGATATACCATTCTCAAATTATCCATTATACAGTATCATGAAAAAACTGCCTATAATTTTCTTACTTTTCATTTCATCCGTTTCGCATGCACAATACAAAAACCTTGTATTCGAAGGTGGTGGCACCCGTGGCCTGGCTTATGCAGGAGCTGTGTACGCATTGGAGCAAAAAGGCATACTGCAGGGGATTGAAAATGTAGCCGGTACTTCAGCCGGCTCTATCATCGGGCTGATGCTGGCGCTGGGTTACAATAGCAAAGAGATCGACTCTGTTATGTTTGGTTTGCGGGTCCAAAAATTCAACGATGGTAATGGCGGATTAGTAGGTAAATATAAAAGGGCGAAAAAATATTACGGCATACACAAAGGGGATGCATTTGAGATCTGGCTGGAAGAGTTGATAGAAAAAAAGACCGGCAATCCTTTATTCACTTTTGCCCAGCTGGATTCGCTTTGCAAACGAAATAAAAATTATCGGCAGTTTGCCTGCGTAGGCACCAATCTCAGCAAACAACGTTCTGAAACATTTTCATTTGCCAGCAGCCCACGCATGTCGCTGAAAACGGCCGTACGTATCAGTTGTTCGATTCCGTTTTTTTATGAACCGGTGCTCATCGACAGTCTGGGAAGAGAAATAAAAGAACCCGTGAAAGGATATAATTACCAGGTTTATGCCGACGGCGGAATTCTGGCCAATTACCCGATCAATATTTTCGATTCCTGCAAAAACCTGGGGAATCCCTTGTTTTGCGACAGCATTTTTTTTAATAAAGAAACGCTGGGATTCAAGCTGGACAGGAAGGAACAGGTAGATCAATATTCTTCCTCCACCGACATCACCCCCTACAATATTCAAAACCTGAAAGAGTATGGCGCTGCGTTTTTCAACCTCATCATGGAAACCATGAACAGGAAACCTGCTTTGCTGAATGAAAAGGGCCGCACCATTTACATTCCTTATTCCGACCTGTTTTCAAACCCTAAAAAAGTAAGTGCCGCCGAAAAGAGAGAGATGTATGAAAGCGGGAAATCGGCTACGGAAAGATTTTTTAATAAATGATTACACGAATTTTCGGGAACCTGCCTATCGACAGGCAGGTTCCCGAAAATTCATGCAATCAAAAATTATCTATACGCTCCTCCAAATACCTTCTTCAAAATATCCGAGGTACGTGCCGCAAGGTTGGTGCGGATATTCACTTCTTCTTTCGCCACCAGGTCAAACAATGCATTGGTAGCCCTTTGCGTTACATATCCCGTAAGGTCCGGGTTAAGTTTGTTGAATGTGGTTGGAAGGCTGTTGTATTTATTGATGAGGTCGCCGTAGTATTTTGTGCCATCCACTTTATCCAGGGAAGCTTTGATCACCGGCGTGAACGCCGCGATCAGTTTAACCGTAGTTTTTTCACGAAAAAAATGTGTAGCGCTGGTATCGCCGTTTCGTACCAGCCCGATAGCATCGCTGATGGTCATACTTCTGATCGCATCTACAAAAATCGGTTTTGCATAACCGGCGGCATCTTCTGCCCCGCGGTTGATCTGCAGGATGGCCTTATCTACCATGCTGTTCAAACCAAGTGAACGCAAAGTGTTCTCGATCTTTTTTGCTTCGGGTGGTAATAATATCTTGTAAAGGGCATCTTTAAAAAATCCATCAACGGTATTGAGCTGCAATACCGACTTTGCTAACCCCTGCGATAAGGCTTCTTTTATCCCTTGCCCGGCTTCGGTTTGCGAAATCCCGCCGATGGCGGTCCCGGTGGTAGGCAGGTTCTGTATCACATCACAACTGCTGAGGCCAATGGAAGTGATCAGTAAAAGTGTAACGATCTTTTTCATAAACGAGGTTTGTTTTTTCATAGACGAGCAAATAGGTTGCCACGTTTTAATGGATAATCAGATAATGGATAATTGTATAATGGATAATGGATAATACTTTCGGTTTGATAATTCCTGCAACAGTCGTGTATTGCATCATCCGAAAGTACGTATTATCCATTGTAACATTATCCATTATACAATTATCCATTGTCTTATCTTTGGCGCCGAATTATAATAAAATATGAGCACTCAACATTTATCTGAACAGGAGATCATCCGAAGGGAAAAACTGGCCGAACTGGCAAAACTGGGTATAGACCCTTATCCTGCTGCACTTTACCCGGTAAACAGCAGCGCAGCTTTTATCAAAGAAAATTTTAAGGAAGGCGAAAACAACGCTGATTTTGCAGACGTATGTATCGCCGGGCGCATCATGAGCGTAAGAGATATGGGTAAGGCGAATTTCGCCGTGATACAGGATGCCTCAGGTAAGATACAATTTTATATAAAACAGGATGATATTTGTCCGGGGGAAGACAAAACCCTTTACCAGACGGTTTGGAAAAAACTGGTGGATCTCGGCGATATAGTTGGTGTAAAAGGATATGTTTTCACGACTAAAACCGGTGAAACCTCCATACATGTAAAAGAATTCTCCATTTTAAGTAAGGCCATCCGCCCGCTTCCTGTGGTAAGGGAAAAAGATGGCGAAACTTTTGACGAAGTAACTGATCCGGAATTCAGGTACAGGCAACGTTATGCCGACCTGATCGTAAACCCGGGTGTTAAGGATGTATTTATCAAACGTACCAAAATGGTGAATGCCATCCGTGAGTTCCTGAACGAACGCGGGGCGCTGGAAGTAGATACCCCTGTGTTGCAGGTGATCCCCGGCGGGGCGGCAGCAAGGCCCTTCACCACCCACCACAATGCACTGGATGTGCCCATGTACATGCGTATCGCCAATGAGCTTTATCTCAAAAGGCTGATCGTTGGCGGATTTGAATGGGTATATGAATTCAGCCGTAACTTCCGTAATGAAGGGATGGACCGCACGCACAATCCTGAGTTTACTGTATTGGAATTTTATACCGCTTATAAAGATTACGAATGGATGATGGATACCACGGAACTGTTGCTGGAAAAAACAGCGATCGCTACCAATGGCATTTCTACTACTGTGATCGGCGACAAGGAGATCAGTTTTAAAGCCCCCTACAAAAGGATCAGCATGTACGATGCGATCAAAGAACATACCGGCCACGACATCAGTGAAATGGATGAAGATGGCATCAGGGATGTCTGCAAACAATTGAATATACATGCAGATGTTAAATGGGGTAAAGGAAAACTGATTGACGAGATCTTCGGCGGAAAATGTGAAGCGAATTATATCCAACCTACTTTCATCACGGATTACCCGGTGGAAATGAGCCCGCTTACAAAAAAACACCGCAGCAAACCCGGACTGGTAGAACGTTTTGAGCTTATAGTAAACGGAAAAGAAATTGCGAATGCATACAGTGAGTTGAATGACCCGATCGAGCAACGTGAAAGGTTTGAAGAACAGGTAAGACTGATGGAACGTGGCGATGATGAAGCGATGTTCATCGACCATGATTTTTTACGTGCATTGGAATATGGCATGCCGCCTACAAGCGGTATCGGTTTTGGTATCGACAGGCTTTGTATGTTATTGACCGGACAGGTTTCCATACAGGATGTGTTGTTATTCCCGATGATGCGGCCGGAAAAAATGGATTAATTGTACACCGGAGCTCCTGCTCCGGTTTTTTTTGCACGTGCCGAAGCAGAAGCTTCAGGCTACACTTTAAACACCGTCCCTTCCCCTATCGCATAAAAATCACATTCGTCTATACAATAGCCTACATCCAGGCCCGTAAATAGACTGAATGCCGGCAATACCAGCTGGTTATCATTTACTGCAAAACACGGAAGTTTCATCGCCTGCTTTGCTTTTCCCCGCAATAAAACCCCGGGATGAATATGGCCAGAAATAGAAAAATAATTTTCATTCGGCTCCGTGTATTCATGCACAAACTGAAAAGGATGCAACGATAAATTCGGTTTGTATAATTCAATATCCATGTGCATGTATTGCAAGGGCTTTAGCCGATCGTGATTGCCTTGTACCAGGATAATCTTCAATCCATCGAATGAATGGCGCCAGCTGGCGAAAGTGTCAATATCGGAATTATGATTCTGGTGATGAAACATATCACCCACTATGATCAATTGTTGCGGTTGAAATTCCGCTATCAGCGAAGTAAGCCTTTCAAGATCGGCGGCCAACAGGCTGGATGGAACAGGGATACCAAACTTCCGAAAATGCGCCGCTTTACCTAAATGCATGTCGGCGACAACCAGTGCCTGTTCCCGCTTCCAGTACAACCCGCGCTTTTCCGACAACCACAATATCTCGCCTCGTATCTCGATTTCCAATTTATCTCTGTTTTAATTCTGTAAAAATAGCAACGTTGCGCTTAAACAAAAAAAGCTGCAGCACAACGTTCATGAGTTCATACAATTACACCTGCACCACCACATTTGAACATTTGAACTTTTGAACATCTGAACCTTTTGAACCTTTCACACCTTCAGCATATCGCTCTTCATTTTCTGTATCCTCGTCTCCAGTTTTTCACTGGTAATATTATCCCGCAGGCTATCCACTTTTATCGGGAAACTGAATGGCGTAAATACTTCCAGCTCCCTGATCACAATATTACTATGTTTTATCCTTTCGAGGGCGGCGGCAAGCCTTGGCTCTTCAAGTTGTTGATAAAAAACTTCATCGTAAGCCTGGCGCAATAAAAGACTGTTGTTATCGAATTGTTCAAACACATTAAAAAATATTCCTGCTGAAGCCTGGATGTTGCGGTTGCTTTGCTTTTGCCCTTTGAATCCCTGGAAGATCAGGCCCGCGATGATAGCGATGTCGCGGAATTTCCGCTTGGCCATTTCACCGGCATTGATGCTTTTTTGAATGTCGGAGATCAGGTTTTCGCCACTTAAAATAATTTTCGCATTTTCATCGGTGATGTCGATAGGTTGATCGCTGAGCAATTCAAATCCGTAATCGTTCATCGCGATCGAAAAACTGATCGGGCTGATGCGGCTTAAACGATAAGCCACCAGCGATGCCAGCACTTCATGCACCAGCCTTCCTTCAAAAGGATATACAAATAAATGATGCCCTTCTTTCGTATTGATCTTTTCAATCAGCAATTCATTTTCCTTAGGAAGATGTGAGAGCTTTTGTTGTTTTTCAAAAAGTGGTTTCAATTTTATCAGCTCCACATCCGTGGAATTTCCGTAAGCTGCTTCGGTAAATTTTTCACGAAGCACTGCACTAAGGTTAGCCGAAAGGGGCATCCTTCCTCCATTCCAGCTGGGTGAGATCGCTTTTTTGGATTTGCTTTTGCGCACCAATACGGTCATATCCTTTATCATCACAAATTCCAGGATATGTCCGCCCAGCGTAAAACTATCGCCGGGGTTCAATCGCGAAGCAAAATATTCTTCCACCATACCGATATATCCGCCACTCATGAATTTCACTTTGATCATGATGGCGCCAACGATAGCGCCAATATTCATCCGGTGATTCATCGCGATCTTGCGGCTTGTTACTTTCCAAAGCCCATCTACCAGCGAAACTTTATTGAATTCATCGTATGCCCCCAACGTTTCTCCACCTACCGTGATGAAGCGCATCACCCATTGCCACTCTTCATCATTGATCTCCGAAAAAGCGAATGTTTTTTTCACTTCTTCATAAATGACCTTATCATCAAAACCATCGCCAACCGCCAGCGTTACCAGGTATTGTATCAGCACGTCAAACACCATCAACATCGGCACACGGTTCTCGATCAGCAATCTTTTTTCGGCTTCTTTCAATGCGGCCGCTTCCACCAATTCCAATGAATTGGTGGGCAAAAAATAAATATTGGAAGTTTCGTAAGGCGAGTGGCCGCTACGTCCTGCTCTTTGCAAAAAACGGGCAACTCCTTTTGGCGAACCGATCTGTATCACCGTATCTACCGGCTTGAAATCCACGCCAAGATCGAGTGATGAAGTACAGATCACAACTTTCAAAATCCCTTCGTGCAACGCATCTTCAATCCAGTTGCGCAATTCAAAATCAATGGAACCATGATGTAAAGCAATTACTCCCGCCAGATCCGGATTAACGTTCAGTAACGTTTGATACCATACTTCCGATTGACCGCGGGTATTGGTAAAGATCAGCGTGGTATTGCTTTTTTCGATGATAGGGATCAATGTATGCGCCATCTTCAAACCCAGATGGCCTGCCCAGGGCAATAATTCAATCTCATCCGGAAGAATGGAAATGATATTCGTTTTCTTTTTTTCTTTGGTAAAAACAAGTGTCTTTTTAATCTCGCCGGGAATCAACACTTCCAGCGCTTCTTCAATATTGCCAATGGTTGCCGAAATGCCCCACACGCTCAATTCTGGCCGTAATCCTTTCAGCCGCGATACTGCCAATTCCGTCATCACTCCACGTTTGCTGCCGATCAGTTCATGCCATTCATCCACCGCTACGCAAAGTAATTGGTCGAAATATATCCCGTGATTTTTTTGCCCAAGCAAAAGATGCAAAGTTTCCGGAGTGGTCAGCAAAATTTCCGGCATTTGTTTTTGTTGGCGTTGACGTTCCGCTACCGGCGTATCCCCATTTCTTACGCCAACCTTCCAGTCAATTTCGAGATCAAGAAGAGCCTGTTGCATGGCACGTGCGATATCTTTCGCCAGCGAACGCAACGGCGTTATCCATAATAATCTCAGCCCTTTCTTTTTTGATTTTTTTTCATCATTCAAGTGCTGAATAATGATCGCTAAAAAAACAGAAAACGTTTTACCGTAACCGGTAGGTGCATTCACAATGCCGGAATAGCCTTCGTTGTAGCGTTGCCAGGTTTCTTTCTGAAAATCAAATGGCTTATTGCCCGATCTTTTCATCCAGGCTATTATTTCCTTATATCCCTTTGTCCGTTCTATCTGCATGCCTGGTGCTGTTTAATAAATTTCGCAGGTCGTCGATGGTATTGATCTCGTCGGCTTTTTTGTCTTTCCGCCAGCGCTTTATCCTCGGGAAACGCAGCGCTATTCCGGCTTTGTGCCGGCCACTTTCCGCGATGCCTTCAAAAGCGATCTCAAATACCAGTTCAGGCTTTACCGTACGTACGGGACCAAACTTTTCAATCGCATTCCTTTTTACAAAATTATCGACTTCACGAATCTCTTTATCGGTAAGGCCGGAATATGCTTTGGCAATGCTCAATAATTTATCCCCATCCTTTACAGCAAAAGTATAATCGGTGTAAAAATTCGATCGGCGGCCGGCGCCTTTCTGCGCATAGATCATCACTGCGTCAATGCTGAATGGCTCTATCTTCCACTTCCACCAATCGCCACGTTTGCGGCCGGTGCTGTACGGTGATGACAATCTTTTCAGCATCAGCCCTTCGCTGTTCATTTCCCGTGAACCTTCGCGGATGGTGGCCAGTTGTTCCCAGCTTTCGAAACCGATCACCTGCGATAAATAAACCGTATCATTTTCCGGCAAAGCCGAAATAAGTTTTTCCAGTTGTGCCCTTCGTTCGCCCAAAGGCTTTTCCCGCCAGTCTTCATAATCATATTCCAATAAGTCGTAACAATAAAAACCTATCGGTGTTTCTTCCTGTTGTTTTTTGGAAACGTTCTTCCTGTTCAGCCTTTTTTGCAGGCTGTTAAAAGAAAGCACCTGGCTTTTTTCTACCGCCAGTATTTCACCATCGATCACACAGCCATCGGGCAATATGGAAACCAGTTTTTCCAGTTCCGGGAACTGGCTTGTGATCAGTTCTTCGCCCCGTGACCAGATAAATAATTCATCTTTCCGCTTGATGATCTGCCCGCGGATGCCATCCCATTTCCATTCAGCCTGCCACTCCTGCGGCTCTCCGATCAGTTCTACTTCCTGTTCCAAAGGATAGGCGAGGCAAAATGGATACGGCTGAGAAATGTTGGTATCGAGGTCGAGGCCGTTGATCAGCTCCGCATAATTCGTATCCGCCGGCACCCATTTTCCCATGAGGCTATGCATGATCTTATTGGCCTCGATGCCACTATGTTTCGCTATAGCATTTACCAGTAACTTATGAGAAACACCTACCCTGAAACCTCCTCCAATCAACTTGTTGAAGATAAGCCGCTCCTGCACATTCAATCCGCTCCAGGCATTCAGCACATATTCTTTTTTCACTTCATCGCTTTCTTTACTGATGGCAGATAATTCGTTGATCCAGGTAGAGATATTTTTGGCGATCCTGTGCGTAGGTTTGGGCAAAATAAGCGAAATGGTTTCGCCGAGATCCCCAACGGAATGATAACTTTCAGCAAAAAGCCAATCAGGTATCCCGGAGATCTCTATCGCCCATTCGCGAAGCAATTTTGTATTGATACCACGCTTCGGACGTTTGCCGGTAAACAATGCCACCAGCCAGATCTTATCCTCTTCCGGAGCCACATCAAGGTAGCGAACGATCGCATCGATCTTGTCGTTGGTCTTGTTGCTTATCTCCAGGTCGTGTATGAAACGGGCGAATTTTTCCATGTATTAATTCTTTAGAACCTCAATGCTTTTAATTAAAGTTGATGTCACCCTGAGCTTGTCGAAGCGTTGTCAGAAGTACGGAAAACCCTTCGACAAGTTCAGGGTGACAGACCAGATTCTTACTCTTCCTCCTTTTTGGGTTCCGCAATTTCTTCATCATCTTCTTTTCCATATTGTGTGGCTACTTCAGCCGATTCAATGCCGATCTCGTTCAGGTATTTGCTGAATGTTGCGGTACTGCCATGTGTCACATAAACTTTTTCGGCTCCGGTAGCTTTGATGGCCGATAACAACCCGCTCCAATCTGCATGATCGCTTACCGCAAAACCTGCATCAGCAGCCTGCCAGCGCCGACTACCCCGAACCTGCATCCAACCGCTGCAGATGGCAACGGAAGCATTCGGCAATTTTTTGATGAGATTGGTTCCCAGCAATGCCGGCGGCAAGATCACGATCTGATTTTGCGTTTCGGATTTGGGGGTTTCCATCGTCACTATTTCTGCCTGCGGCAAAATGATGCCATTGCTTTCAATCGCTTTATTGAGGTTGTTGACGGAATTATGTACAAACAATCTTGCGGTTCCTTCCAGCCCCTTCATCAGCCGTTGTGCTTTACCCAGGCTGTAGGCGATGAACACACTTGTTTTATCCTGCAATTGATTATTGGCGATCCAGTCTTTGATCCCGCCAAAAAGTTCCTGCTGCGGCAGCCAGTTGTAGATCGGTAACCCGAACGTGCTTTCTGTCACAAATTCATTACACTTTACCGGTTCAAAAGCAGTGCTGATACCATCGTATTCTGTTTTGTAATCGCCGGAAATAACGGCCACATATCCCCCGTATTCCAATCTTATCTGGGCGGAGCCCACAATATGCCCTGCAGGGAACATGCTCAACTTTACGCCATTGATGAAAATGGTCTCATTATAATCGAGTGTACTGATGCTGAGGTCGGGATCGATCCGCAACCTCAAAACCGGTTCGGTGTATTTATGACAGAGGTAATGTTTACTTCCCCAGCGGGCATGATCCGCATGGCCATGCGTGATGACAGCATGATCAACCGGCAACCATGGATCGATGTAGAATTTCCCCTGAGGACAATAGATGCCTTTGTTGGTGAAGGTGATGATGGACACGTGTTTTTTTGGGGGAAATGATACAACAACTGAACCACTTTGTGAATGGTGAATAGTGAATGGTGAAATCTTTGAAATTTACAAGTTTTACCGGAAGGTTATTATAAATGCAATATTTTTACACCGGATAAATTAACCCGAATCGTTTAAAGCCACCTGCTTTGACCATTCACCATTCACCATTCACTTATGCGTCTCATCTCCTACAACGTAAACGGCATACGCGCCGCCATTAAAAAAGGATTCATGGATTGGCTGAAAACCGATCCGGCTGATATCATTTGCCTGCAGGAAACCAAGGCCACCGACGCGGATATTGACGTAAAACAACTGGAAGAACTGGGCTTTGAGCACCATTGGTTCAGTGCACAAAAAAAAGGCTACAGCGGTGTAGCCGTTTTTACCAAAATAAAACCGACCGCCGTTAAGATCGGCAGTGGCTTTGAAATGAGTGATTTTGAAGGCCGGGTGATCGAAGTGCAGTTTGGCGATATCAAGCTTATCAATGCTTATTTCCCTTCGGGAACTTCCGGCGATATCCGCCAGGAATATAAATATCAATGGCTGAAAGAATTCCAGGGTTACCTGGAAGAGATCAGGAAGACCAATCCTAAAATCATCCTTTGCGGTGATTATAATATTGCCCACACTGAGATTGATATCCATGACCCGAAAGGGAATAAAAAATCTTCGGGATTCTTACCAGAAGAACGAGATTGGATGACGCAATTTCTAGGGACAGGCTGGATCGATACATTCCGTGAATTCAACAAAGAACCACATCATTATAGCTGGTGGAGCCAACGTTTTCCAAGTGTGCGATTGAATAATAAAGGCTGGAGGATCGACTATTTTACGGTAACGCCTGAACTAAAAAAACAATTGGTGGCTGCCGCAATTTATCCCGATGTAAAACACAGCGATCATTGCCCCATTTACCTTGAGGTAAAAGTTTAGAGATAAGGGATCAGTGTTTAGTGAATCTCTAAACACTAATGTATAAACTCTAATTTCTAATCTCTAAACCAAACTTGTGGTTTTGAAAAAGATTTTCATCCTCGTTTCATGTTTCATTTCTGTTGCTTATTGCGCTTCTGCGCAAACGGAAGGCAATGGATATATGACAAAGATCGATACCGTTCACAAGTCAGGGTATTACAATATTGCACTCAGCAAAGAAATGACCTTGCTCCTCAAAACAGATTACAGCGACTTAAGGATTGTCCACAATGACAAAGCCATTCCTTTCAGACTTAATCCGGAAAGTGATGTGATGCGGGAGACTTACCTGCGCAAAATGAAATTTACCATCGGGCAAAATGATAAAGATAAAACCGTGATCTATGCGTCAGCGGATGCATTTGTGAACATAACCTATAACCTGCTGCTGACTTTGGAAACGATTGCGGCTGAAAGAAAATGTTCGGTCAGTGGGAGCAATGACCAGCAGCACTGGGCCACGATCAGAGATAATGTGCAGATGTACCCGTTTCCGGGATTGACAAAAAGTACCGGTGAGATCAGGGTTGGTTTTCCGCAAAGTTCGTATCAATATTTCAGGCTGACCATTGATAATGAACAGATGGAACCTTACCAGATCAATGGGGTTTGTTCCTCTGTTTCTGAAGACGGCTATAGTTCGGAGTTTTTCCAGGAAGTGAGGATGGTTCAAAATCCTGCGGTAAGGATCACGCAAAAAGACAGCGGCAATATCACTTACCTGAAAGTACGCCAGCCTGAAAATTATCATTTTGATCGCATCTGCTACCAGCTGTCAGGTGGAAAATATTTCAATCGTAAAGCTGAAGTTTACCTGCCGGTAGATGGTGTGCAATCCTCCGCATTTCCCGGGAAAAAATATGCTGCTTTCAGCATCATCGATAATGCCAGTTTTAATGCCAAAATCCCGGTGAGTAACGCCAGGGATTTCATGATCGTTGTCTATAACGAAAAGGATACACCGTTTAAATTTAATGGTGTAACCACATCATTGAATCAACGATTTATCACGGCATACCTTGATAGCGGAAAAGAGTACCAGCTGATACTTGGAAACAACAGTATAGAACAATCCTCCGCAACTAAAATCAGCGACAGCATTTCTCCGGCAACGTTGCCGTTTTTGCAGACAGGAAAAATTACAGAGGTGAAGGCATTCGCAAAAAAACAAACAGTGGCAAAAAGCAACTGGTTGCAATGGTTATTAGTATTGGCTGGCGTAGCAGTACTGGCTTTCGTCGGTTATAAATTTTTCGCGAACATCAACAAAGCAAAACACCATGATCATTTATAATATTACGAGTAAAGTAAGTAATGCCATTCATATGGATTGGCTGAAGTGGACAGAAGAAGTATATATTCCCGAACTCATTGCCACCGGCTGTTTTACAGATGGAGTGATATTACAACTACTGGAAATAGATGATAGTGAGGGGCCTACTTTCGCTGTTCAGATGAAAGCCGAAAGCAAGGCTTTGTACAACCGTTATGTTGAACATTTTGCTGAAGGGATGAAACAAAAATCTTTCGCTGAATGGGGTGATCAATTCATCTCTTTCCGATCGGTGATGAAGGTTGTTAACTAATTGTGCAAAACAAAAATTTTACAATTTTTTTTACTGGAATTAGTTTTTATATTGCCCTGCAAGCCGCATCTGCAAAGGATTTTAAAGAATTGATCGCTGAAACGCAGTATTGACAAGGGTTTTAGCATTTTGATGACGGAATTATACATTGAAAACTGTCAATGCTATTCGTGTAAAAACCTTGTGGAATACGGATTCTAGCCATTTTCGTATTTTTACGTTCATCAAAAAAAATTTTGTTGCAATTAAAAACCTTCTATATTTGTCCCACTATAAATTTTACAAAAAAAATATTATGAACAAAGCTGAATTAATTGCAAAGATTGCTGATGACGCAGGCATCACAAAAACACAAGCGAACGCAACTGTAGATTCTTTTGTAGAAGCAGTTACTAAAACTTTAAAAAGTGGCAACAAAGTTACTTTGGTAGGTTTCGGTACTTTCTCTGTATCTAAAAGAGCTGCACGTAACGGCCGTAATCCACAGACTGGTGCTGTTATCAAAATCAAAGCAAAAAAAGTTGCTAAGTTTAAAGCTGGTAAAGAATTATCTGCTAAGATCTAAGCATCAAAAAAAAATTAAGAAAGCAAGATGCATTCGTATCTTGCTTTTTTTATAATCATTCAAAAAATAAACTATCATATCATGGGACGTGGCGACATCAAAACAAAAAAAGGAAAAATTACTGCAGGATCTTTTGGAAAAACAAGACCAGCGAAAAGTGCTAAAAAAGTAGCGGCAAATAAAGCGGCGGCGGATAAGAAAAAAGCATAATTAATTTGATAATGGATAATTGAATAATGGATAATGTTTCAGGCTTCGTGTTACTAAACAAATAGTAACATTTTAAAGTTCAACATTATCCGTTATCCATTATATAATTATCCATTTTAAGGTGCTAATCGTTCAATCAGCCATTCATTATTTCTTAGAACATACTGTATCCTGTCGTGCAAACGGCTTGGCCTTCCCTGCCAGAATTCTACCAGTGTTGGTTTTACTACATAACCACCCCAGTGTGGCGGGCGATCTATTTTTTTTCCGGCAAAACTTTTTTCCAGTTCGGTTACATTTTCTTCTATCACTTCTCGTGAAGCAATCACCGTGCTTTGTGGTGATGCCCAGGCACCGATCTTACTTCCTTCGGGCCTTGAATTGAAATACTCGTCGCTTTGCGCAGCTTCCACCTTTTCGATAATGCCCTCAATCCTCACCTGGCGCTCCAGTTCCTTCCAGAAAAACAGCAACGCCACTTTGTTATTCGCTTCCATATCGGCCGCTTTATGGCTACGATAATTGGTATAAAATACAAAGCCGGACTCGTCATATCCTTTCAGTAATACGATCCTTGCGGAAGGTGTCCCATCCGGGCTTACCGTTGCCAGCGTCATCGCATTTACCTCATATATATCGCTTGCGGTAGCTTCTTCCCACCAGCGGGAGAATTGCCCGAAGGGCTCGTTGGCTACATCTGATTCGTGTAAGGACCTGAGTTTGTAATCTGTTCTTATTGCTGCTATGGAGTTCATGTTTAGAGATTAGTAAGCACGTGCCTTGGGCGCATGCTCTTCGTGAAGGTTCAGCAAAATTGGTTTATTTATGGCAAATAAAAAAGCATCCTTTTGAGGATGCCTTAAGAAAGTATTTATATCCGGTTACACGGTTGGTGGTGTTGGATTATCGCTTTTAGTTTTCTTTTCGATATCGTCTTTCAGGCTATCAAAACCATCTTTTACATTGAAGCCTGCCGCACGATATTGATAAGTGGCAAAAAGAACGCCGAGTGACGCAGCTATAGCCAGATAAAAACCGATGCTAAAAAAACTGATAGCATCCAAAGCTCTTAAGAAATTGATGATCATGATCAGCGCAGCTAATCCAGAAGCAATAAGCGCAATCATCCAGAAAGTTTTGTCCAGGGGTTTTGTCTGGTCGCCAACTAAAGTGATGCCTGCACACGCCAGAAAGCAGAGAAATACCAGGATGCCGCCGCCGTGCATACCATTTACGCTTCCTAAGGACATCCCCATCATCGATATGGAAACCCATGGCAAGAACATGGCTATAACGCCAATGGCTGCAGCAATAAGGATGAATTTCCGTTGTTTGTTCATTGTTTGAAAGTTCATAATCAAGTAATTTTAGTTAAACAAAATAACATATATACGCCATGAATGCAAACTTTATTTATTAACTTATTATAGCCTATTTAGTAGCAGGATCGGGATAAGCATCTTTGTAGTCCTTCAGCTCTGCTTTCAATCCATCAATTTCCATCTGGGCAATTTCAAGGTTGCTTTTTGTTTCGGTAAGTTCTATCGTCAACTGACGCACTTTTTTGTAGAGGGAAGCAGCTTCTTCGAGTTCGCTGTTGGTGTCTTTCAGATTGGCCTGCAGGCTCACATTTTCATCGAGCATGTTGTAATAATTCGTTTCCATTTTAATGGATTTGAACAACTCGTTTTCCAGTTCTTCCAGCCGGATTGAATTCCCCTCGGCCTCCTGTTGTTTTTCACCGATGGTATTCTGCATCTGCTCAAATTCCAGCAGGTTCATGTCGAGCCTGCTCTGCAGCTGAGTGGCTTTTTGCATTTTTTGCCGGAGTATCGCCAGTTCTTCTTCACGTATGGCGATGACCTCATTCACTTCCTCGAGTTGTAGCTTAAGGTGCTCGTTTTCGGCCTGTATTTGTTGTAGTTGCCTTTCCGTCAGCATAGAAATATAAAATAAGGAATAAGAAATATAAAATAAGGAAGTGGTGACCTTCGCACGGTGTTGTGTTCCGTATAAAGTTACAACTTCCTTATTTTTTGCTTTATATTTCTTATTCCTTATTCTTACTGGCTCACCAGCGTACCTACTTTTTCTCCTGTAACCACGCTCATCAGGTTGCCTGGTTTGTTCATGTCGAATACTACGATCGGCAGGTTATTTTCCATGCACAAAGTGAATGCCGTCATATCCATCACTTTCAGGTTCTTGGAGATACATTCCGCGAAGGAGATCTTATCGTATTTGGTGGCATTCGGATCTTTTTCAGGATCGGCGGAATAGATGCCATCTACCCTGGTTCCTTTCAGGATCACGTCGGCTTTTATTTCAATCGCTCTCAGTGAACCTGCCGTATCTGTAGTGAAATATGGGTTGCCGGTGCCGGCGCCAAAGATCACTACGCGGCCTTTTTCGAGGTGGCGCATTGCCCTGCGGCGGATATAGGGCTCAGCGATCTGTTCCATTTTAATAGCGCTTTGCAGCCTGGTATACATGCCGGCTTTTTCGAGCCCGCTTTGAACGGCCATACCATTTATTACTGTTGCCAGCATTCCCATGTAATCGCCTTGTGCCCTTTCGATGCCGGTTTCAGCCTCGTTCATTCCGCGGTAGATATTTCCACCACCAATCACGATGGCTACCTGCACGCCCATTTCGATGATCTGTTTGATCTCCTGGGCATATTGTGCGATGATCCGGTGGTCGATAGGGTCGAAACTGTCTTTACTACCCATCAATGATTCGCCGGAAAGCTTTAAGAGGACGCGTTTGTATTTAGGAAGCATAAAGGATGTATGATTTTTTGATGTATGATGTATGATCTGAGTGCGAAGATAAAAGAAAAAGTTGTCAGATGTCAGATGTTAGTAGTTAGCAGGTCGCACAGGTTGGGGTACTTAATAATAAAGAGCCTTTCAATCGCTCAATTCTTTGCTAAGGACCCTGTCAACTAACAACTGACATCTGACAACTTTTAAAAAAATCGGGCCACACTCGCGTGCAGCCCAATCCTCATAATACAGCTTCCCTAAAAGCCATACTAGTATTTGAATCCCTTAATTTCGTTGTTATCGCTTTTGTAGAATACGAGTTTACCGATCTCATCCAACTGGTAATCCGGGTCTTTTTTATCGCCCAGCAGCATCTGCCGGCCTTCTTTACCCGACACTTTATCCACGATGATCAGTCCGGCATCCTTTGCATTATTGCTGCCGCCCACCGAAACCATCATACTCATGAAATTATTGGCTTCTTTGGTGGCTTTGAAACGTTTGCTGATAGATTTAAAGCTCGCTACTGAAGCATTGCTCCAGGCACCTGCCATGGCATTGTAATTTTTGATGTCCGCATCCACTCTCGGGTCTGTGCTTCCGTAATAACCCTTGGAATAACTGAGCTGTGCACTGGCAGCCATATTCGCTGCACCCATTGCTGCTGAAGCTGCGCCGCCCAAACCGCTAAAGATCTTACCTGCCATTGTGCGCCCCGGCGCTTTCTGGAAATTGTGCCATACCTGTTTTCCATCGTAGCTATACAAACGGATATTTTGTGAAGAGCTGAGCAAAATGCCATTTTCCCTCACCTGCAGGGAAGTAGGATCTTCGCCACCATCAAATTTGATATCGGTTACCCAATCAGTAAGGTCGCCTTTTTCGAAATCTACTTTGTAGATCTTGTCATTGGCAAAAACATATCCTTCTTTCGTATTCGCATTTTCGCCGGCACAATTTTTTACTTTAAACCCTTTCTTCCAGGTCTTGTCGCCCGATTCCAGATCGAGGATATTTATTTCATCCGTAGTGCGATAATATAAGCCCTGCGGAACGATCTGCAGATCCTGTGCTTCCCCATTTATCTTCAATGCTTTTTTGGTGATCGATTTACCGGCATTCAGGTCCACGATGCTGATGAAGTTGGTGCCCTGGTCACGTGCAGTCGCAAGGATCAGTTTTTCTCCCGTTTTTTTATACGCCACCACATCACCCTGAAGGTCTACTTCATCGCTCCATATTTCATTCCCGCTTGCGGGATCAAGGCATAATAATTCAGCACGGTTCTTTTTACCTGCAGAACTTCTTTTGATCTTGCCGATCAATCCCCCGCCACCTTTGTTTGCTTTGGCTATATCTTCTTCCCTTTTTTCGGCAGTAGTTATCAGCATTCCTTTTGTATCAAATAATATCTGGGTGATCGGAGATGACAGTTCAACTCTTTTCCAAACCTCTTTACCATCGGCAACATTGAATGCGGTAAGCACATCCTGGTTCCAGAAATAAACAACGCTTTTATTTTCTTTCTGGAAAAAATCTGCTGATGTAGCAGTCGCTTGTTCAGTAGCCCCTTCGGCGCTGAATGCGGCTTTGAAGCCACCGAACGGGCCTTTCGCTTTTTTTGGCGGAGCCACTACCGGCAGATCACTTTTCATATCAACTGTCCATAAAATTTCGCCGCTGGCGGGATTCAGTTTGTAAATATTCCTGTTGGTTGCTATCAGGATACCATCGCCTACCACGCCCGCCTGTGAAACGATCTGCTCACTGTTTTTTTCAAAAAGTTTCGACTGCTCCCATTTTACCGAACCATCCGTATAACTGATCATGGTCAGTGATGGCTTGCCGGTTTTGTTCAGGCCATACAATAACATCGATGCCAGTCCCGGCATTTCCAATCTTTTGGTAACAGTATACATGCCGAGGTCTTTCGAGTTGGCGATGATCTTTCCGGTGGTAACGTCAATCACCGTATGATGCCGCTTGGAGAGGCCACCTTTAACGATAGCGATATAAGGCGAGCCCTCAATCGGATCGTAATTGCTTTCGTTCACATCATCCAGGTTTTCGAGTTTCCATAGCTCTGCGCCAGTCTCCGGCTGAATGCCGTACAATGCATCGCCGGTGCCTACTACCAGCACGCCCGCATCGGATATCTTATACCATTTCACATTCCCCGGAAATTTTTTTGTCCAGTCTGCGTCGGTCTTTTGCGCAAAGCTGAAGATTGTCAGCAAGAGTGCTGTTGCAAGTAGCGCCATCTTTCTCATAACAAACGATTTTAGTTTAGTGTTGTAAAAGTGGCGAAAGAAAGAGGGTGGGTCAATACCGTGTGGAGGGTATATTCATTTCAACAAGTCGAGATGAATTAAGAATCAGGAATGCTTTCGGAGGAGGTTATTTCTTTGCAGAATCGTTAACAGGTCGATTGGGCATCTCGGGGTCAGTTGTTTAAAACAAAACAGGCGAACATTTCTGTTCGCCTGTTTCAAAATTTATCAGCAAATGCTTAGCCTAATGCTACCCTTTTGAATTCGGTAACTTTCAGATCTGCATTGATGCTTTTCAGATAACCTTCTACTGACTGGTTGCCGTCTTTTACGAAAGCCTGTGCCATCAAAGTATTGTCCTTGAAGAATTTGTTCAGTTTTCCCATCGCGATCTTTTCAGCCATTTCAGCAGGTTTGCCTTCAGCTTTGATCATTTCGATAGCGATGTTCTTTTCCCTTTCGATTGTTTCCGGAGAGATAGAGCTTTCGTCAACTGCCAATGGGTTCATAGCTGCAATCTGCATTGCAACGTCTTTACCAGCTTCAGCGGCTTCCTGAGTCAATCCTACCAATACACCCATACGGTTTGCGCCATGGATATAACTTGCTACGAACGGAGCTTCTACTCTTTCAAACTTAACGATCTCGATCTTTTCGCCGATTGCAGCAAGCTTATCGTTGATAAGGTCTGATACTTTAGCGCCGTTAACAGAAACTTCGTTCAGTTCTTCTACAGTCTTTACGTTGTTTTCAATCGCAGCATCCATGATGCTTTGAGAGAAAGCCACGAAATCAGCATTCTTGCTTACGAAATCAGTTTCGCAGCTGATACAGAATACGATACCTGCTTTGTTGTCTGCAGTGGTTTTAGCTAAAACCACCCCTTCTTTCGCTTCACGGTCGCTGCGTTTTGCCGCTACCTTTTGTCCTTGTTTACGAAGCCAGTCGATCGCTGCTTCGAAATCACCGTTGCTTTCTGTCAAAGCTTTACGGCAATCCAACATTCCTGCGCCGGTTGCCTGGCGAAGTTTGTTGATATCTGCTGCTGTTATTGTAACACTCATGTCAATGAATAATTAATAATTAATAATTAATAATTGGCAATTCCAATAATGATTGGCTAACGATAACAGAATGAACATCCAACGAGAGAATTATTCATTATTAATTATTCATTATTAATTGCCAACTTTTTAAAGTCTGAAACCGATCAATTAACGAGCGCCACCCGGAGCACCGCCGCCTGCCGGCCTTCTGCCGCCTGCGCCCGGACCTGGTACACGACGTTTAGCCGGAGCGTTGCCTCTTGGGGCACCTGCACCACGCCTGTTCCTGTCGTCGCCTTCGCCTTGTTTCTGTTCGAAACGGGCTGCTTTAGCTTCTGCGCTTTCTTCGTTTTCGTCGCCACCATCTTCGTCTTTGTTAGCCTGGCGTTCTGCTAAACCTTCAGCGATTGCCGCGGTGATGTAGTTTACGATGATCGCGATAGATTTGGTGGCATCATCATTTGCAGGAATAGCATAATCAACTTTGTTTGGATCAGAGTTGGTATCAACCATACCGAAAGTAGTGATGCTCAAACGTTTTGCTTCAGACAAAGCGATGTGTTCGTGGCCTATATCCACCATGAACAATGCTGCCGGTACTCGGCTGATCTGGGAAATACCGCCCAATACTTTTTCCATCTTATCCCTTTCACGGGCAAGGGTCAATCTTTCTTTTTTGTTCAGGCTTTCTGCTGCTGTATCGCCCAGCATCTTGTCGATGCTCTGCATTTTCTTCACACTTTTACGTACGGTATTGAAGTTGGTAAGCATACCACCCAACCAACGTTCGGTAACGAAAGGCATGTTTACACGCTTTGCGCTTTCCTGTACGATTTCTTTTGCTTGTTTTTTAGTAGCTACAAACATGATCTTTTTACCGCTGCGTGCGATAGCTTTCATGGCTGCTGCTGCTTCCTGCAAACCTTCTACAGTTTTATTAAGATCGATGATGTGGATCCCTTTCTTTTCTGCAAAAATGTAAGGAAGCATTTTCGGGTTCCACTTTTTCTTCAGGTGACCAAAGTGAACGCCTGCTTCGAGAAGCTGCTGTTGTAAGGAAGTACTATTTTCCATTGTATGTTATTAAAGTAATTTTTAAAAAGGTTGATGGTTGATGGTTGAAAGTTGAAGGTTGAAGACAATCGCCTTAAACTTTCAACTATCCGCCTTGAACCCATATTAACGTTTAGAGAACTGGAAGCTCTTCCTTGCTTTTTTACGGCCTGGTTTTTTACGTTCCACACCACGTGGGTCACGTTTAAGGAAACCAGCAGCTTTCAGAGCCGGACGGTAGTCGGCGCTTACTTCTATAAGAGCACGTGCTATACCAAGTTTTGCAGCTTCTGCCTGGCCTTTAACACCACCACCGGTAGCGTTGATCACCACGTTGAATTTATCTGTGCTTTCTACAGTTTTCAACGGAGCTTCTACCTGGTTCTGTAAGTATACCAGCGGAAAGTATGTTTTGTAGTCTTTACCGTTTACTGTAATGCTACCTTCGCCACGGCTAAGGAAAACACGTGTTACAGCTTCTTTTCTACGGCCAACTGCGTTTTTTTGCTTTTCCATTTATTGATTATTTTTTAGAGCCTGTTGAAGGCGTAAGTTTAGTGAATGTTAATTCGGTTGGTTTTTGTGCGGTGTGGGGATGTTCTGCACCTTGATATACAAACAGTTTTTTGTACATCTGGCGGCCCAAACGATTTTTAGGCAACATACCTTTGATCGCTCTTTCGATCACCACTTCCGGGCGGCGTTTCAGCAGATCTTTTGCCGTTTCGCCTTTCTGGCCACCTGGGTAACCACTAAAAGTCAGGTATTCTTTGTCTTCCATTTTGTTCCCGGTGAACTTCACTTTTTCGCAGTTCGTAACGATCACAAAATCTCCGCAATCAACGTGAGGAGTGTAATAGGCTTTGTTCTTACCACGGAGAACAGACGCAATTTTTGCGCACATACGACCAACGGTTTGATTAGTACCGTCAACAACGTACCAGTTACGTTGCACAGTAGCCTCGTTCGCATGTTTAGTGGTGAAATGTAATTTACTCATTGTTCTTTTTTTAAAGATGATGCCCGGCTATCCCCGGGACTTTTTTAATTTGGAGTGCAAAGGTAGGGGGAAGGGAGAGTTTTTTCCAAAGAAAAAGCGCACTAATTTTTAGCGCACTTTTGCAAATAATTGATAATCAATATAAAAATTATCTTCTATAATAATTCTTCTTTGTTTTACCGGATCAGGTCAATCAGTTTTTGTAGAAAACTTGCCAGTAAAGGCGAAGTAGTAATCACCAACTTACCGAGAAACTCCCATAAATAGGTAAATACTTTCTTTGCGGGCCCGGTAGCTACTGCCACAGCGGCTTCTTCTTCTTTTTTGATTTCAAGTGAATTAAACCTTATACGTGCCGGTATATAAAAGATTAGCAACAGGACTGTATGTATGAGACCGACGAGATAAACAAAATCGTAACTTATGTAAGGCTTTCCTGTAGACAGGGACCAAAATTTGAACGGTTCTATATCATTTACAGCACTCAATAAAAGCCCCACCCAAAATACAAATACACTTAAGATGATAGAGCTAAACAGGAAACTCAGATCAAAAGCAGACCGAAGCTTTTTATATTGCTTTTCGTAAAGAGCCTTTCTTTCTAAGGTTTTTGCTATTTTATATTGAAAATTCAGCAATTCAAGTTTATTGGAAAGAAAAAGATAACAACCAAAGCATAATGCGGCAGTAATATAGCCGGGCACACTATAAATGATCATCTTGAAATTAAATCTGCCAAGGAAAAAATAATCCTCGATGATATTTTTGTCAATTACTTTCCAATATAATACCCATGAAAAGACACCAACCAAAAGCAGGGGCAGTATACTTAACATAAATGCATGCCTGAAGTTATATTTCATGATCGGCACTATTTCATCTACATTTTTACCTGTGCCGATCACCAGGGCAATTACAAGAAACCAAAGTGTCATTTGAGCAATAGACATAAAAAGCCAGAAACCTATGCCTGGGTATTTACTTATAAAAGGTATAAGAGGGGTCTTTCCCATTTTAATGATCAATGTATCTTTTCTGGAAAAGCTGTTATCACTTAATTCAGGAAAGATGTCTTCGGTCAACACTTCAATCCTGCAAAGTGAGTCCTTATCCCAAACACCGATCCTGCTGTCAAAAGCATACTGATCGAAAGAAAAATATTTTGCATAATAATTCAGTAAACTGTCGGCATTGAAATAGTTGAGATGATTGCGCTCATTTATCGTGCTGGCCAGTTTTCTTTGGATCTGTTTCAAGCTGTCGAGTATTTTTACATGTTCTGACAATGCCAGTTTTATAACTTCTTTTGATTTGTTTAAGGTATCATTCAGTGCAGTTTGTTTTTTTGCAACCGTATCCTTTAATTGTTTAACTGCATTTTGTAACTTTTCTCCCCTGGTATCCAATATTTTGTTCATTAATTCCCGCTTATTCATTACGAGATCGGTGTATTTATCATCGCCGCTCGTTAATAATAAACTTGCAATTAAAAACCCTATGAATGCTGCCAGTATTGGAAAATTATTTGTGCTGTTTCCCTTAAAACTAAAGATTAGCTTGCCCTTTGTTTTATTGAGTAGCGTATTTAAAGCTGATGGGGACATAATTATAAATTTTACAGCATTTAAAAATTAAATCCATACCGGAGATCCAGATTAGCAACAAGTCTGTTCTGCCATTTTGTCGTTTCGGCTGCCTTCAGGTTATCAACGCCGGAGCTAGCTACCAACCAAAACTTTTGAGAGATGCGCATTTCAGCGCCGATATTCAGCAACACTGAATTCTCTATCGTGCCGAAATTGCATCTTTTCCATTGGGCCTCGCCAAAAAAACGAAAATGAGCGTTCCCGATCAGCAATCGTGAACTGAGGCTGAATTGAAAGAGAGATTTTTCCACGCTATCTACTGATGAATTAGGTATCTTAAGATTTCCACCAATGAGCAGTTGTCCTCTTTTTCCGACCTTGATAGCTTCTGTTGCCCAAACATTAAAAGATGAAAACCTTGCGTTTGAAACAAGTGAATCCGATGATTCTCCCACCCACGCAATAGCGGCATCGAACCGGAATGCATTCCAGTTCTTATTCTTATATTCCAGTATAAGTTTATCCAGTAATGTACTCTCAACATCATCAAATTTTGATTTTTTAAAATCATCGAAGCTGAAATCATCGCCAAATATTCTTTTTGTCTCATCTACCAATGTTTTCAATTCATCCGACATCGTAGTAGCTGGGGTATTGAGCGAAGCCAGCCAGTTGTAAAACTCAGTTTCATGATTAATAACATATTCCGGCCGCTCTGCAGGTGGCGGAAGAGGCTTTACCACTTTGGTAATCCAGTAATTGCTGAAATTTCTTTTCAGAACGCTTGCATCCTGTGCTTTTTGTGCAAAATCACTTTTCTTGCTGTAGGCTATCCGAATGATATCCGAATTTTTAGAGAGAATAGCAAACCGATACCCCATGGATATCTTGGATGGGTATGCAGTAGAGTCTGAAACAGTGGCCAGGCTGAAAGAAGAATTATACAACATCCTTTTTCCACCCTTGTCTTCGTAATCTTTCAGTGTCCATTTTTTAGACGCCATTTTCCAGGGAGCAAACTCAAGTCCGAAATTTTTAGGGATCACGCCTTTTCCATTACTAAGAAAAGGATTGAGCATAACTGCAAAATCCTTTACATCAGATGGCCGCAGCAGATCAGACTTTTCAATCGCGAGGCTTTTGTAAGCCGGCATATCAGGAATTACAAAATTCAATAAGAAGCGGCTCTCGAGCGAATCATTGTTTTGGGCAAACAATGCAAACGGCAATACCAGTAGGATCGATAGCAGTTTTAGTTTCATAAAATAAATTTTAAATGCTTTTTAATTCAATGAAAAAATATTCTTGCTTTACAGTTTTAGTGCCCACTTTCCCTTTCTTGGTTTGTACACCGATGGGATCTACCGGCATAGCATAATCATCCTCGTAAAGATTTGCTATGATCTCCTGTATCTGGCCATCGCTGGCTTGCCAGATGGCTACTGTTGCTTCATATCCCACATCGTCATTTAACTTCACAATATCAAGGGCAACATCAGCCACTCTTTGATCGAAAGCCGATAAGAGCTCCGTAGTATCATAATCATTTATTATCCTGTAATAATCATCAATCAGGATCTTATTATTATTACTGATGATCGGGTTGGTCAGTATCGCCTGCGTACTGGCGCCTGTGCCCCATAGCTGGTAAGTATAGGGCATGAAATAAACGCCGAGCATCTTTACAGTGATCCATAGTTTATCTCCATGGGGATTGAATGTTGCTGTGATCATAAAAAATAGAATTAATGCCTACTCTAAAAAACCGTTTTCGGCTAACCGGTTATCTTTTTTAAAGGTGGTGCACAGGCAGCAGGGATGTTTAGTAATCCAAAGGTTTTAAAACAGGCCGTGGCAATCAAGCGTTAAATAACCGAATCGGTCCGGGTGAAAACACGGTAAATAAAAGGTGGAATCTTATTGCATTATTGATGAAGGAAGCGGAGATTAGCTGATATTTTTAATCTCAAACTATATACATGAAAACAGCAATCTTATCACTACTATTACTTTCTGTAATTACCAGCAAAGCGCAGGTAAAAAAAAATCTGAGCCAAGTAAAAACATCGCCTGACAAAATTATTTCCCGAAGAGACTCCCTAGAAATGGAAGATTTTTGTGAAGGGAATGGCATCGGTAATTTTATTATCGACCCAAAAAAAGCGCAGGATATGATTTATTCTTTTAAGGCCACTTACCGTGATGTGTCAGGGGGAAGTGACTTAGATACCAGCTTTTATCTAAGCAAAGAAGACATCTTTACTTTGGATAGTTTCTTATATCGTCCAAAATCCCTTCATGATGGCGTTCGTATAATTTTCGGAGCAGATAGTAGCGTAAAAGATAAAACAACGATGTTTGTTGTTCCTACTATCCGTGTCTTCAAGCCCGGTGGCACCGCTATCGACCCTTACAGCCACCTTAGGGACTGGGGGGTATTAAAGTTGCCAACATCAAAATATACTCCTGCATTGATCGACGCCATACAATTGACTGAACACTACAGGGATAGCCATATAGAAAGGCACGGCTCCGGACATCTAAACCAAGATGCGCTATCGTCGGAAGCCTGGATAGATAAATGTGTTATCCACTTCATTGTGGGGTTATTAAAATCTGACAGCTTAGCGAACGGTGTAAATGTAAATATGGCGGCTTATTCCAAACTACCCATTGATCCTACCATAGGACAATTCAAATTACACCAAAGCACTATAATCCTCGTAATCACTACTTCTGATTCTCATGAAAATAACTGGGAAATTACTAGCCAGCTTTATCAAAAATATTATCTTTCAGGAAAAACTGCTGTAAAGCCGCCGTCCGCTTTCAACCATAGTCAACTCTGCCCTCAAATATGTAACTAACACGTATGCCTCCATTACCCCTTTGGTTTGAAACCGCCTGCCTGCTAATAAGTATCTTTTGTTTTAAATACATAAGGGATAAACCGCTCATATGGTTTATCCCTTTCCTTTCCTTAATGGTGGTCGTAGAATTTGCCGGCTGGTATATGCGCACTATCGCACATGTGCATAATACATGGATGTACAATATTTCCATACCTATAGAATATATTTTCTACACATTTATTTTTTATAAAAGCTACCATAATCCCGTTTTCAGGAAAATATCAGAAGTGTTACTATATGCTATTCCGATAGCTGCACTGCTGAATATCCTGTTCATACAAGGCCTGTTTAATTTCAATACCATCATTTTATCCGCAGGCAGCTGCATTATGGTGTTTCTTTGCTGCTTATATTTTATAGATCTTTTTAAAAGAGATACAGAATTCGTACTTTTAAAAGAGCCGATGTTCTGGATAACGACCGCATTGTTGTTCTTTAACCTTGGCGGATTATCCTATAGCCTGTTCTTTTCTTACCTCCTCAACCACGGGCATGATGCACAAGCCAAATTATTCTCATCAATCGTTGATGTGCTGGTATATGTGCTTTATACGATGATCTCAATTGCACTATTATGCACAAGGAAGACATTCCGCAAGACATAAAAACCATTATCCTGATAAGCGCGGGCATTTTTCTCGTGCTCGCCATTTTCATCGTATTCATAGTTTTCATTTTTAATGCCCGGAAAAACAAGCTCATCAGGGACAAAATACTCATGCAGTCCCAGTTCCACCAATCCCTCCTCCAGACCCGCATCGAGATCCAGGAACAAACCCTCCGCACCATCTCCCAGGAAATACACGACAACGTTGGCCAGATACTCAGCCTGGCAAAGCTCAACCTTGCCACGCTTGATTTTGGCCACGGAGAAAAAAAAGAATTGAAAATAAAAAATGCTACCCAGCTGGTTGGAAAAGCCATCAACGATCTCCGCGACCTGAGCCGGAGCCTGAATGGCGATAAGATCTCCGACCTTGGCCTCAAAGACGCAATCGACAATGAATTGAAAATTGTAAAGAATACGGAAGTCTTCGATACGGAACTCATCGTTACCGGAAATCCATTCAAACTGTTGCCGCAAAATGAAATGGTATTGTTCCGCATCGTCCAGGAATCGATACACAACACCGTCAAACATAGCAAGGCAAAGCTGTTGAGGGTAACACTCGATCACACCGAAGGGCTTTTGAGGATAGCTGTACAGGACGATGGAAAAGGCTTTGATGCCGATAAACTGGAAGCAGCTGAAACAGGAATCGGCCTGAACAATATGAAAAACAGGGCCTCACTGATCGGTGCACGTTTTTCCATACAAACATCCCAGGGCGGGACATCCGTTTTTATTGAATTTCCTTACATAAAATCATAACAAATTTATCATGGCAAAAATCGCTTTAGTAGATGACCACGTATTGCTTCGCAATGGGCTCGCAGGCCTCATCAGGGACCTGGGGCATGTCGTATCATTTGAAGCCGATCATGGTAAAGAAATGATCCAAAAGATAGACGTTGAAGCGCTTCCCGACATTCTCCTGCTCGATATCAATATGCCGGAAATGGATGGTTATGAAACGGCTAAATGGATGAAACAAAATCACCCGAATGTAAAAATTCTTGCATTGAGCATGTACGATAACGAAAAAGCCATCATCAACATGCTAAGGAGTGGCGCCAAAGGATATATTCTGAAAGATAGCGATCCTGCTCAATTGAATGGCGCATTGCACGACCTGCTCCAAAAGGGATTTTATTATTCCGATCTTGTAAGCGGAAAACTCATACACGCCATTAATGGTATTGAAGAGAACGGATCATCTGAAAATAATCCTGGTATCAGCGAACGCGAAATCGAATTCCTGAAATATGCCTGCACCGAACTTACTTATAAAGAGATAGCCGAAAAAATGTACCTCAGTCCACGTACTATCGATGGATACAGGGATTCCCTATTTGAAAAACTGACTATAAAAACACGGGTTGGCCTTGCCATGTATGCCATCAAAAGCGGGCTGGTGGAGATTAAATAAAACCCTTCGCGTTTTATGGTTACTGGATGCTGGTTACTGGCAGGTTGTAATAGTTGAAGTAAATTACTTTTCTGAAATCTCCTAAACTGCAAAAATCAGTAACTTGCATTTCTAAAATTATTCCAGCATCCAGCATCCAGCATCCAGCATCCAGCATCCAGCATCCAGCATCCAGCATCCAGCATCCAGCATCCAGCATCCAGCATCCAGTATACAGTATTCT
>Ga0247813_10000230_pt1 | contig 63949 bp, 49 predicted proteins | sample UWRJL169409C1_FD_180719 | JGI IMG/M metagenome (GOLD analysis project Ga0247813, IMG submission 180719) | Plant litter microbial communities from Arlington Agricultural Research Station in Wisconsin, United States - UWRJ-L169-409C-1 | ecosystem: Environmental > Terrestrial > Plant litter >... | reverse complement strand
ATCGGGACGCCGAGCGAGGAGGCGGTCTCGCCCGACCCCTTCTCGACCACCTGTGTCAACGCGTAGGTGAGCTCGGCGGTGTTCTCGGGCGTGAACACGGGGTCGCCGACCGACGTGTCTGCGGTGTAGACCGTCGCGTCCTCGCCGTCGACCTTCTTGGTCACCGACGCGACGATGTGCGTCGGTCGCTCCTGACCGTTGGCTGCGAAGGTCGTGTAGGCCCGGGCGATGTCGACAGGGTGGACCGACGCCGTGCCGAGGACGTTGGTGAGGACGGGCGTCAGGTCGACCGAGTCGGCCGGGATGCCGGCCTTGATCGCCGTGTCGACGGTCGCCTGCGGGCCGAGCTCGTCGTTCAGCTCGAGGTAGGCCGTGTTGATCGAGTCCTGCGTCGCCTTCTCGAGGGTGACCCGGCCGAAGTTCTGGTTCGAGAAGTTTCGCCCTGTGTAGTCGTACGCCGGGAAGTACTTGTTGTTGTTCCCGTCGAAGGTGTCCTTGAGGGTCTTGCCGGCCTCGAGGGCCGCCATGAGCGTGAAGGGCTTGAAGGTCGACCCGGCCTGGGCGACGTCCATCGTCGCGCTGTTGAACTGGCTGGCCAAGAAGTCGCTCCCCCCGTAGAGGGCGAGATACCCACCGGTGGCGGCATCGATCGTGACCACAGACTTCTTGAGGTTCGGAGCGCTGTCCTGCGGCATCGCGGCGACGGCATCGAGCGCCATCTGCTGGACGCCGTAGTCGATCGTGGTGTGGACCGAGAGGCCACCGCTGTCGAGCTGTTCCCGGGTGATCGGCTCGGGCAGGGCCGCGAGCTCACGCTCGACCATGTCGATGAGGTAGCCCTGCGACCCTTCCTTGCGGTTGGTCTGCTCGTAGGGGATGGTCTCGGGGAAGGTCGCGCTGGCCTCGTCGTACTCCGCCTGCGTGAGGAACCCCTCGGCGAGCATGCCGTCGAGCACGTACTTCCACCGTTCCTGAGCCTTCTCAGGGTTGGACTGCGGGTCCCAGTTCGACGGGGACGGGATGATCCCGGCGATGAGCGCACCCTGCGAGACCGTCAGCTCCGAGGCAGGGATGCCGAAGTACTTGGTCGCCGCGACCTGGATGCCGTACGCACCGCGCCCGAGGTAGATGGTGTTGAGGTAGTTCGCGAGGATGTCTTCCTTCTTCTCCTGCCGGTCGATCTTGACCGCGAGGAGCATCTCCTTGAACTTGCCCGCGTAGCTCGTCGTCGTCTCGCCCGTGTAGTAGCGCTCGACGTACTGCTGCGTGATGGTCGAACCACCTGTCACCCGACCGTCACCGAGGGCCGCCTTGACGTTGCCGATGAAGGCGCGGGTGAGACCCTTGGGGTCGATCCCGGAGTTGTCGTAGAACGAGCGGTCCTCGGCAGCCACTGCGGCGTCGCGCACGTGCTGCGGGATCTGGTCCCCGGGGATGATCTCGCGGTCCTGGTCGGCGAAGACCGTCATCGTCTGACCCGTGCCGTAGTAGACGGTCGACTTCTCCGGGAGCGTGACCGAGTCCGGCGTCGGCACGGCGAGGCTCACGTAGGCGGCGATGACGATGCCGCAGACCAGGGCGATGCCCGTGAGGATCGCTCCGAGCACGAAGCGCCACGAGGGGATCCAGCGGCGGATCGGGCCCTTGCCGTAGCGCGGGTAGTTGAAGAACCGGCGACGTCCGCCGCCGCCACCCTTGCCACCCGAGCCGGCACCTGCAGCGCTCTTGCCACCAGCGGCAGCGCCGTTCTTCGTCGACGTCCGGGCCTTGGTGGCTGCGCCTGCCTTCGTCGCGGTGCCGGTCCTCGCCGACGTGGCGGTCCTGGCCGTCGCGGACTTCCCGGCCGCCGCCGGTGGGATCGAGCCCGGGCGAGCGCCGGCTGTGGCGCGCTGAGCCGTGGTCGCGCCCTTCGCGGTGCCAGCCGGCGCGGCGGGGCGTGCTGCGCCCGGGGTCCCGGTCGCACGGGAGGTCGCGGAGACCCGGACAGGCGTCGTGCCTGACGGACCCTGCTGAGGTCGTCCAGTCGAGCTTGCCACGCGCGGACCTTTCCTACGGCTGTCGATGTGAGCAGACCGCGGCGGAGGGCCGGTCCAGGTCTGCTGGGGCCGCGCACCTGGCGCGTCCGGTGGGACGTCTGGCCTCACCGGTGGGGGCGGGAGCGCACGAGCCCACCGTGAACTGTAGAGGCTGGGCCGGGCGAGTTCACGTGCAGGAGCGCCGCCGCAGCAGTTCTGTGCCACGCCCGCCCACCAGTTCCCCGTCTCCTTCACATACCCGGGAACCGCCAAGACTCAAGGTTCACCCGTCGTCGAGCGACCCGGTCGGCAGGCACCGGGGGCCAACCACCCTTGCGTGACAGTGTCGATGTGCCTAGTCTTCCGATGTATCGATCCGATACATCGAGTCCCGTCTTGGGTGCTCGTGGGAGCTCACGAGGGTATCCAGGAGGTGTCTGTGCGCAGCAAGTCGTCCGTTTTGGAGACCGCCGTGCTCGGCCTCCTCAACGACTCCCCGCTGCACGGCTACGAGCTGCGCAAGCGCCTCAACCTGGTCCTCGGTTCGTTCCGGGCTCTGTCCTACGGGTCGCTGTACCCGTGCCTGAAGTCTCTCGTGACGCGCGGTCTCATCGTCGGTGCCGCGTCGGACGAGGCTCCCCCGCACGCCCTCTCGGGCAAGCGGGCGCGCATCGTCTACACGCTCACGGCCGACGGCAAGGAGCACCTGCAGTCTGTGCTCGCGTCGTCAGGTCCGGCCGCGTGGGAGGACGAGAGCTTCGACGTGAGGTTCGCGTTCTTCGGGCAGACAGACGCCGAGACCAGGATCCGCATCCTCGAAGGTCGGCGCAGCCGGCTCAACGAGCGCCTGGAGAACGTGCGTGACTCGTCCGCACGGACCCGGGACAGGCTCGACGAGTACACCCTCGAGCTGCAACGACATGGCCTCGAGCAGGTCGAACGTGAAGTTCGATGGCTCGACGGCCTCATCAACACCGAGCGCGACCGTCGTCGTGCCCGGACCACGGGGGTCACCCCGGGCGCCAGCCTGACGGCGGACGCACAACCTGCAGCACCAGATCAGATCAATCCATACGTTGTCGACGACCTCGGTCGCGACACAGACAGCAAGGAGCGAGGATGACTGCCATCCGCGTCGCCATCGTTGGCGTTGGAAACTGCGCGACCTCCCTGATCCAGGGTGTCGAGTTCTACAGGAACGCCGACAAGAACGAGACCGTCCCCGGTCTCATGCACGTCCAGTTCGGCCCGTACCACATCTCGGACCTCGAGTTCGTGGCTGCCTTCGACGTCGACGCGAAGAAGGTCGGCTTCGACCTCGCCGACGCCACGCAGGCGTCGGAGAACAACACGATCAAGATCGCCGACGTCCCGCCGACAGGCATCAACGTGCTGCGCGGCCCGACGCTCGACGGCCTCGGCAAGTACTACCGCGAGACCATCGAGGAGTCGGACGCTGCCGCGGTCGACGTCGTCCAGACCCTCAAGGACGTCAAGGCTGACGTCCTCGTCTGCTACCTCCCCGTCGGCTCGGAGAAGGCTGCGAAGTTCTACGCGCAGGCTGCGATCGACGCGAACGTCGCTTTCGTCAACGCCCTCCCCGTCTTCATCGCCTCGGACCCCGTCTGGGCCAAGAAGTTCGAGGACGCCGGTGTCCCGATCGTCGGCGACGACATCAAGTCGCAGGTCGGCGCGACCATCACGCACCGCGTGCTCGCCCGCCTCTTCGAAGACCGCGGCGTCGTGCTGGACCGCACGTACCAGCTGAACGTCGGCGGAAACATGGACTTCAAGAACATGCTCGAGCGTGAGCGCCTGGAGTCCAAGAAGGTCTCGAAGACGCAGGCTGTCACCTCGAACCTCGACGGTCCCCTCGGTGGCAAGACCTCGGACCGCAACGTCCACATCGGCCCGTCGGACTACGTCGCCTGGCTCGACGACCGCAAGTGGGCCTACGTCCGCCTCGAGGGTCGCGCCTTCGGTGAGGTCCCCCTCAACCTCGAGTACAAGCTCGAGGTCTGGGACTCGCCCAACTCGGCCGGCATCATCATCGACGCCGTCCGCGCCGCGAAGATCGCCAAGGACCGCGGCGTCGGTGGCCCGATCCTCTCCGCGTCGACGTACTTCATGAAGTCGCCGCCGGTCCAGATGGAAGACACCAAGGGCCGCGTCGAGCTCGAGGCCTTCATCGCTGGTACCAACGAGCGATAGCCCGTAGCGCAGTGAAGGTTGGAGGCCCAGAGCATGCTTTTCGCTCTGGGCCTCCGGCCGTAGCGGAACGCAGGGCTATCGCGACCGAAGAGACAGCGCGCGCCCGCACCCGACAGGCCAAGCCCTGTCGCGCCCGTCACCCCGCACCCGCCCTCCCCGAAGACCCGAGCCTCCCGCAGGCCCCGGGTCTTCTCTCGTCTCCCCTAGGCTTGCCGGCATGTCAGTCCACCAGGATCTCGCAGGCCTCCTCCGTGGCCGCGACTTCCGTCGGCTGTTCGCCGTGCGCCTCGTGGGGCAGGCGGGCGACGGCATGTTCCAGGTCGGGCTCGCGACGCTCTTCTTCTTCTCCCCCGAGAGCCAGGGCACGGCCGGCTCGATCGCCGTGGCCTTCACCGTGCTGCTCGCCCCGTTCACCGTGGTCGGCCCGTGGGCCGGGGTCCTGCTCGACCGGTGGCGCCGCCGGCAGGTGCTCGTCCGCGTCAACGTCGCGCGGGTCGGCGTCACGCTGCTCATCGGCGCGTGGGTCCTGCTGTGGGGCATCGGTCCCGTCGTCTACGTCCTGGCCCTGGCGAACCTGTCGCTCAACAGATTCGTGCTGGCGGCCCTCGCGGCGTCGCTGCCGCGGGTCGTGCCGCGGGAGCAGCTGCTCACCGCCAACTCCGTGGTGCCCACCTTCGGTGCGGGCGCTGCCGCAGTCGGCGGTCTGGTCGGGCTCCTGCTGGGCCTCGTGATGACAGCGGGACCGTCGAAGGACGCGGCCTCGCTCGGCGCGGCGGCAGTCTTCTTCGCGTGCGCCGCGGCTGTCGCGGCCCGCTTCGGCCCCGACAGCCTCGGCCCGGGCGAGCTCGCGGACGCCGACGTGGTCCGCGAGCGCCTGGCCCGTCTGGGTCGTGGTCTGGTCGAGGGCGGGCGGGCGCTCGGGCAGATCGGCACACCGGCGCAGGCCCTCGCGGTGATGGGCGTGCACAGGCTCTTCTACGGGGTCACCTTCGTGGCGAGCATCTTGCTGTCGCGGAACCTGCTGGCCGACCCTGGTGACCCTGATGCCGGGCTGGCGGTCTTCGCGTCGGTGCTCGCGGCGTCCGCGGTGGGCTTTGGTGCTGCTGTGCTGACGACCCCTGTGCTGGCCCGGCGGACGGGCTCGCAGGTGTGGGTCGTGCTGTGCCTGCTGCTGGCGGGGGTCGCGCAGCTGGTGCTGCTGTCGTCCGTGCGGCTGCCCGTGCTGCTCGTCTGCGCCGCGCTGCTGGGTCTGGCGGCGCAGGGCGCGAAGATCGCTGTCGACACGATCGTGCAGCGGGACACCCCGGACGAGTTCCGGGGGCGGGCCTTCGCGCTCTACGACGTCGTCTACAACTCGGCCTTCATCGCCGCTGCGGCGATCGCGGCGGTGACGCTGCCGGACTCGGGGTACTCGCGCCCGGTGTTCGCTGTGCTGGCGGTCGGGTACCTCACGACGGCCGCGGTCTTCGGGGCTCGTGGGCTGCGGTCCCCCCGGCCGACGTCACCCGCAGGCGCCTGACCCGCACCACCCTGCCTGCCCTGCCGTGCCGTGCCGGCTCACCTCTGGGGTGCCACCAGGCCTGACTCGTAGGCGAGGATCACCAGGTGCGCCCTGTCGCGGACGTCCAGCTTGGTCATGATGCGGTTCACGTGGGTCTTGGCGGTGTGCGTCGAGATGACGAGGCCTGTCGCGATCTCCTGGTTGGTCTGCCCCGCGGCGACGAGCAGGAGCACCTCGCGCTCGCGCCCGGTCAGGCGGTCGAGCCCGTGGTCCTGCCACGCGTCGTCTCGTGGGACGTGCTGCTGCACGAACCTGCGCACGAGCGCCGTGGTGGCGGCCGAGGACAGCAGGGCCTCCCCCAGGTGGACCGTGCGGACGGCCCGGACGATGTCGTCAGGCTCCGCCCCCTTGCCGACGAACCCGCTGGCACCGGCCCGCAGCGCAGCGACCACGTACTCGTCGTCCTCGAAGGTGGTCAGGACGAGCACCCGGGTGGTGCCGGCCGACGGGCCCGCGCAGATCTGCGCTGTCGCAGCGATCCCGTCGAGGTGGGGCATGCGGATGTCCATCACGACGACGTCGGGCGAGGTCGCGGCGACGGCACGCACGGCCTCGTGGCCGTCGGAGGCCTCCCCGACCACCTCGATGTCGCCGCTGTCGGTCAGGATGTCGCGCACGGCCTGACGCACCAGGGGCTGGTCGTCGACGACGAGGACGGTGATCACAGCGCCACCCTGCTCTCGACGGGGACGGAGATGTCGAGCCTGAACAGGCCGTCGGCCTGGGAGGTCTCGACGCGGCCCCGGACCGAGGCGACCCGCTCGCGCAGCCCGCGCAGACCATGACCGTCGAGGCACTCGGTGCCGGCTCCGGGGCGCACAGGGTTGGTGACGGAGAGGTCGAGAGTCCCTCCCCCGCTCCTCAGCACGACGGCCGCCGAGTCGCCCGTCCCGTGCTTGTGCGCGTTGGTGAGCCCCTCCTGGAGGACGAGGTACGCGACGTGGTCGCTCGCGGGCGAGAGCGCGGCGGTCTCGACGACGCCCGGTGCACGGTCCAGGTCGACCCGCAGCCCGACACCTTCGAAGCGCGCCACGAGCTCGTCGACCTGGGCCAGCCCGGCCTGGGGGTGCAGGTCGCGGAGGTCGTCGGCGTCGTCGGCTCGCAGCAGGGCCATCAGCCCGCCGATGTCGGTCAGCACGGTCCGGGAGGCGCTCCGGATCGTCGTGAGGGCTTCACGTGCCCGCTCGGGGCGGGTCTCCATCGACGACGACGCGACCCCGGCGCTCAGGCTGATGACGGCGATCTGGTGGGCGACGACGTCGTGCAGGTCCCGCGCGATCCGCACACGCTCTTCCGTCACCCGTCGGCGGGCCTCGTCGTCGAGGTCGCGCTCGGCTCGCTCGGCACGCTCTATCACGGCGTCGAGCACCTGCTGGCGCGACGTCTCGGCCTCGCGCCGCGACCTGCTGGCGTCGCCGAGCGCACCGCCGAGGACGACGAAGAGCACGAACTGCAAGACCCGGGGGTCGAGCAGGTCGCCGTCGAGAGGCACCGCCGCGACCAGGAAGACGGCGAGCGCTGCCGAGAGGACGCTCACGACCGCGACTGGCCTGCGGGTGCGGTCAGCCGCCGAGAAGGCGGTGATCGCGACGGCCAGCAGGGCGCTCGGGGCGAAGGTGCCGGCAAGAGCCACGACGACGACGCATGCGACAGACACCGCGAGCGCGAGCAGGGGTCGGCTGCGCCGGGACGGGAGCACCAGGACGGGCAGCAGGGCGACGGTCAGCACGGGCCAGCCCGCCCGGAAGGCCTCGTCGGGGAAAGGCAGGACACCGAAGACGACGACCACGAGGACCGCAGCGACGTCTCGCGCCCGGGAGGCCGAGCCGGACTGTCGGGGCGCTCGGGTCTGGGTCACCCACCCAGTATCCCGTCCTCCACCTCGGACCGGATCGCCCGCGGGAGTGACGTCGGCGTACGACGAGCGCGGTACGTCAGGTGTCCACGTGGGACTGACGCGCCGGGGGAGGCTTGCGGCCGATGCTGTTCCGTGGGGCGCAGGGTGCGCTCCGGGAGAGGTGCGTGTGAAGAAGCCAGTGAAGAGACTGCTGCTGTCGGTGACGGCCGTGGGCGCCGTGCTCGCGGTCGGTCTGGCCACGACGACGGTCGTGAATGCTGTCGCGACAGGACGGGAGAAGGACCGCATCGAGTCCTACGGCCAGACGATGACCGTCGACGGTCGGCAGATGAACGTCCAGGTGACCGGAGACGGCCCGCTCAACGTGGTCCTGCTGCCGGGCTTCGGCACGGCCTCCCCGGTGCTCGACTTCGGCCCGCTCGTCACGGACCTCGCCGAAGACCACCGGGTGGTCGTCGTCGAGCCCTTCGGCTACGGCCTGAGCGACGGCACCGACGTGCCGCGCACCACGGAGAACATCGTGTCGGAGGTGCACGAGGCGCTCCAGGCCCTCGACGTCGACCGCTACGTGCTCATGGGCCACTCGATCGCCGGGCTCTACGGCATCGAGTACGCGACGCGGTACCCGGACGAGGTCACGGCCTTCGTCGGCATCGACTCGAGCGTGCCGGGCCAGCCCGGCATGGACACGCAGTTCCCGACAGGGCTGATGGGCGCTGCGAAGTCCCTCGGCCTGGTGCGGGTGCTGTCGGCAGTCGCCGGTGACGGTCTCGACGGTGCTGAGGGCAGCGAAGGCGCCGAGGGTGCTGAGGGCACCGAGGCCTCAGCCGGATCGCGCGGCTCAGACGCGACGGACGGCCCTGTCTACAGCGACCACGTGCGCGAGCAGATGCGCATGCTCAGCAACAAGAACTCCCTCTCCCCGACCTACCGCGACGAGATGGCGCACATCCCCGCGAACTTCGAGCGGGCTCTCGGCTCGACCTTCCCGGCCGACCTGCCGCTGCTGCTCTTCGTGGTGGCGCACAACGAGAAGAACCCGGACTGGCTCCCGCTCCACGAGCAGCAGGCGGCCGAGGCCGACGACGGGACCGTGGTCCCCCTCGACGGCGAGCACTACCTGCACCACACCCACGCCCCCGAGATCGCCGAGGCATTCCGTACCTGGGAGGCGAGCCACCTGGCAGCCGACTGACCCCAGCCAGCCCCACCAGCTCCCGATAGGGCAGCAGGAGATGGGACAGGTGGCCCCAGCGAGGTCAGGCCTGCTCTGTGCTCCGCCCGGCCCACCAGCGGACGAGCTCCTCGCGGGCGGCCTCCGGGCCGAGCGGGCCGCGGTCCAGGCGCAGCTCCATGAGGAACTTGTACGCCTGTCCCACCTCCGGCCCGGGCTTGAGCGAGAGGGCCTCCATGATCTGCTGGCCGTCGAGGTCCGGGCGGATCGACGCGAGCTCTTCTTCGCCGCGCAGCACCTCGATGCGCGCCTCGAGGTCGTCGTAGGCGCTCGAGAGGCGCTGCGCCTTGCGCTTGTTGCGCGTGGTGCAGTCGGCCCGGGTGAGCCTGTGCAGGCGCTCGAGCAGCGGACCCGCGTCGGTCACGTACCGGCGGACCGCGGAGTCCGTCCACGCGCCGTCACCGTAGCCGTGGAACCGCAGGTGCAGCTCGACGAGCCTGGACACCTGGTTGACGGTCTCCTTGTCGAACCGCAGCGCCCGCAGCCGCTTGGCGGTGAGCTTGGCACCGACGATCTCGTGGTGGTGGAAGCTCACCGTCCCGTTGCTCTCGAACTTGCGGGTCGCCGGCTTGCCGATGTCGTGGAGCAGGGCGGCGAGCCGCAGCACGAGGTCCGGGCCGGGCACCGGGCCGTCAGGACCGGTCTCGAGGTCGATCGCCTGGTCGAGGACCGTCAGCGAGTGCTCGTACACGTCCTTGTGCCGGTTGTGCTCGTCGACGGCCTCTTTCATGCCGACGAGCTCGGGCAGCACGTGGTCCGCAAGCCCCGACTCGACGAGCACGTGCAGCCCCTGCCGCGGGAACCTCGACACGAGCAGCTTCGACAGCTCGTCGCGGACCCGCTCGGCCGAGACGATGGTGATGCGCTCGGCCATGTCACGGACGGCAGAGTCGGCCGAGGGGTCGACCGTGAAGCCCAGCTGGGCGGCGAAACGCGCCGCGCGCATCATGCGCAGCGGGTCGTCGTCGAAGGACCGCACGGCCTCGATCGGGGTGCGCAGCACCTCGCGGGCCAGGTCGGTCAGACCGTCGTGCGGGTCGACGAAGGTGAGGTCCGGCAGCCGGACCGCCATCGCGTTGACCGTGAAGTCACGCCTGGACAGGTCACCGTCGAGGGTGTCGCCGAACACGACGAGAGGCTTGCGCGAGGCAGGGTCGTACTCGTCGGTGCGGTACGTGGTGACCTCGACGACCACCTCGGGCGCACCCCCGCGGGAGAACTTCTTGGCACCGATCGTGCCGAACTCCTTGCCGATGTCCCAGTGTGCGTCTCCCCAGGCTGCGAGCAGGCGCTGGGTGTCGTCGGGCCGGGCTGAGGTCGCGAAGTCGAGGTCGGCGCTCGACCGCCCGAGGAAGGCGTCCCGGACGGGCCCGCCGACGAGCGCGAGCTCGTGACCTGCTGCGGCGAAGATCTCACCGAGCTCGACGGCCTCGGGGGCCATCTGGGACAGAACGGTCGACAGACGCCGTCTGAGCAGGGCGACATTCGCGGGCACGTCGATCTCCCGACCGCTCGCTAGGGCCGGATTCTCAGGGCTGGTGGACCCGCTGGCAGACCTCGTGGACTTCGACACAACATCAAAGCCTGCCAGACAAAGATAAAGTGGCCGACATGTCCAGCGCAGCGCACTCCGAGGGCCGCTCTCCGGTCCCCGCGCCGCCGGGAGGCCATCCTCTGCGGATCGACCCGCAGACAGCCAGGCGAGCGGGGTCATCTGGCGCGCCCTCGTCCTACGGCTCCTCCGACCTGCCGGTCGTCGAGGAGACCTCCGCAGGCGGTCTCGTGGTCGCCGAGATCGACGGTCACCTGCACGCTGCGGTCATCGCGCGCCGCAACCGCGCCGGCCGCCTGGAGTGGTGCCTGCCTAAGGGCCACCTCGAAGGGGTCGAGACAGCCGAAGAGGCCGCGATCCGCGAGATCACCGAGGAGACAGGGATCGTCGGGACGATCCACCGCCGGCTCGGTGTGATCGACTACTGGTTCACCGGTGACGACCGCCGGGTGCACAAGGTGGTCCACCACTTCCTGCTCGAGGCCGTCGGCGGGTACCTGACGGTCGAGGGCGACCCGGACTCCGAGGCAGAAGACGTCGCCTGGGTGGCCTTCACAGCCCTCCCGACGACCCTCAGCTACCCCAACGAGCGCCGGCTCGCCGCCGCAGCCTTCGAGATCCTGCAGGACCCACAGCGCCGCTGGACCGCACCGCCCGACGCTCCGTCATGGCAGCCCTAGACGTCAGGGCGCGGGGCACGCAGACGCGCGCGGCGCGAGCCGCCGGACTCCTCCTCGCCGCGCTCCTGCTCGTGTGCCTGGTCGCCGGTCTCGCCGCACCCTCGTCGGCTACGGCTCTCGCTGCCGCGCACGCCCAGCAGCCGCAGGCCCAGCAGGCCGCACGAGCGCTCAGCACCGACGCCACCACGGCGACATCCGACACGTCCACCCCCACCTCGGTCCGGCTCGTCTCGATGAACCCCGAGGTCGTCCGTCCCGGTGACACGCTCACAGTCCGCGCCGAGGTCACGAACACCACGACCGAGACCCTCGTCCAGCCTGTGGCGACCCTGAGCGTGTCGAAGTACCGCTTCATCACCCGCGAGCGCCTGACCGCCTGGACCGACCTCACGCTCTCGGACGCCTTCGGGACGGTCCTCGAGTCGGTCGAGGTCCCGGCCGACCTCGCTCCGGGAGACTCGGCGATGGTCGACTTCTCGGTCGAGGCCGACTCGATGGGGCTGCTCACCAGCCTCGACGGCTGGGGTCCGCGTGGCATGGCCGTGACGCTCGCCGGCGACGGGACGACCCCTGCCTCCCTCGACCCCGTCGGCGCGCTGCGCACCTTCGTCCTGTGGTTCCCGGTCGAGGACACCGAGGTGACCCCCGTCGACGTGAGCGTCCTGGTCCCCGTGGTCGGGCCCGCGGTCGACCCTCTCGACCCTACGGCGGCAGAAGCCTCCTTGGCGGCCGTGTCCTCGGCCGACGGTCGGCTGTCCAAGGTGCTCGAGAGCACCGAGGACCTCGCCGACGTCGGCTGGGCCGTCGACCCGTCCCTGGTCCGGGAGCAGACTCCTGCAGAAGAGGGCGACGCCTCCGCCACAGCGGGCACCTCCTCCCCGGGGCCCTCCGGCAGGATCGTCGACGGGGCTGCAGACCGCGAGGTCTTCGCTCTGCCTGCGGACGACCAGGACGTCGTGGCCCTCGCCGCCGCCGGCCTCCCGGTCCCGTCGTCACCGACCCTCTCGGGCGACTCCGCCACCTGGCGCACGGACCTGTCGTGGCCCGCAGAAGACACCCCTGACGCACGGACGCTGTCGGCCGTCGCCGCCGCCGGGGCCAGCACCGTGGTCGCTGCACCGGGCTCGTTGCCCCCGTCGGCGACGCTCAGCTACACACCGAGCAGCCGCGCCTCGGTCGCGACGTCGTCCGGCGAGATCACCGCCCTCGTGCCCGACGGCCCGCTCAGCGCCCAGCTGACCTCGGCCCAGACCGGGACCGCCGCCTCAGCCCGTCAACGGATGCTCGCCGAGCTCGCGATCGTCTCCCGAGAGCGGCCCGCCGAAGGCCGCCACCTCCTGCTGACAGCCCCTCGTGACTGGGCGCCCGACCCGTCTGTCGCGCGTGCCCAGCTCGAGTCCCTCGGGTCGACACCCTGGACCCGGCTGCGTCCGGTGTCGACGCTCATCGGTGCCGAGGACTCCGACGTGGCACGGACGGCGCCAGCCGAGTACGCCGCGCCGGACGGCGTGATCACCCGAGACCAGCTCTCGACGGTCGACAGGGCAGTCGCCGACCTGCGGTCCTTCGCCCAGGTCGTCCCCGACCCGGCCAGCCTCGTCGCCCCCGTGGACGAGGCCGCGCGAGCGGTGACCTCGGTCTCCTGGCGGACCGACCCGGCCGGTCGCAGCACGGCGGTCGCCGGGATGGTGGCAGAGGTCGACAGGATCGAGGCCTCCGTCTCCGTCGTGACGGCCAAGAACTTCAACATCATCAGCACAGGGAGCCAGATCCCCGTGCAGGTGGTCAACGACCTCGACCAGCCGGTGACGCTGCGGGTCTCGCTCGACCCAGACGACCCCCGGCTCGTCGCCGAGACGACAGATCCTGTGACGATCGGACCAGGCCAAGAGGTCCGCGAGCAGGTCCCGGTGCGTGCCGTCGGCAGCGGCGACGTCCGCGTGACCGCCCAGGTCCTCGCGCTCGACGGGACCGTGCTCGGCAGCGCCGAGCCCTTCGAGGTCAGGGTCCGCGCCGACTGGGAGAACATGGGCACAGCCGTCGTCGCCGGTCTCCTGGTGCTGCTGCTCGGCGGTGGCATCTGGCGTACCGTCCATCGTGGACGCTCGGACCGCCGGGTGTCCGCGGACGCCGTCGGGCTCGTCGAGCCCGCAGACGACGCACAGCACGCCGAAGGACACGACCGATGACCCTGCCTGCCACCTCGACCTCGTCGGTGGGCCGCAGCTCGATCGTCATGGCGTCGGGCACGGCCGTCTCGCGCGGTCTCGGGCTCGTCCGCAACATCCTCCTGGTGGCCGTCGTCGGCGGTGCCACGGGCCCGATCGCCGACGCCTTCGACATCGCCAACAAGATCCCGAACATCCTCTTCGCGGTCATCGCCGGAGGCATGCTCAACGCGGTGATCGTGCCGCAGGTGGTCCGGGCCTACAGGTCGCCCGACGGCCAGGAGTACCTCGACAAGCTGCTCACCCTCGCCGGGTCGGTGCTGCTGGTCATCACGGTCGTCTGCACGCTCGGTGCGAGCGTCGCGGTCGCGCTCTACACGGACTCCAGCTGGACACCCGCGCAGGTGGCGCTGGCCGTGTCCTTCGCGTTCTGGTGCATCCCACAGCTGTTCTTCTACGGCATGTACACGCTGCTCGGCCAGGTGCTCAACGCGCGCGGGCAGTTCGGCCCGTTCATGTGGGCGCCTGTCGTCAACAACATCATCTCGATCGTCGGGCTGTCGGTCTTCCTGCTCGTCTTCGGCCGGGTGCTGCTCGTGGACCCCAGCACCGGGACCCACCTGCCGACCGACGTGGTCGTCGCGTCGTGGTCCACGGCGCAGGTCACCGTCCTCGGTGCTGTCACCACCCTCGGTGTCGTCGGACAGGCGCTCATCCTCGTCGTGCCGCTCTGGCGGTCCGGCTTCAGGTACCGCCCGCGCTTCGGGTTCCGGGGCGCCGGGCTGGGCTCGGTCGGCCGCGTCGGCCTGTGGACCTTCGCGGCGGTCCTGCTCGACCAGGTCGCCGTGCTCGTCACCGCGAACATCACCTCGGGGGCGCCGCAGGCAGCGTCTGCTGGCATCGCCGACGCCGCGGTGGCCGGCCCGGGTGCGTACTCGCAGGCGCTGATGATCTACCTGCTGCCGCACTCCCTCATCACCGTGTCGATCGCCACGGCGCTGTTCACGGGCATGAGCGCGGCCGCGGCCGGGGGCGACGTCGCGAAGGTGCGCGAGATCGTCTCCCGGGGCATGCGGGTGATCGGTGTGTTCACGGTCTTCGCGACGGCAGTGTTCCTCGTGCTGTCACGGCCGATCGTCAAGATCATCGTGCCGACCCTCAACGCCGACTCGCTGTCGGCTGTCGGCAACGTCCTCGCGGCGATGTCCCTCGGTCTCGCGCCGCTCGGGGCGATGGTCCTCATGAAGTGGGTCTACTTCGCCTTCGAGGACGGACGCACGGTCTTCCTCATCCAGATCCCGGTGACCATCGTGCTGGTCGTCGGCGCTGGCGCCGTCTGGCTCTTCGCGCCCGGGCAGTGGTGGGCCGTCGGCGCCGCGCTCGCGATGTCTGCGTCCAACCTCTGTGCCGTGCTGCTACGGGTACGAGGGATGCGCGACAGGCTCGAGGGGCTCGACCTCGCACGCATCGTGCGCCTGCACGTGCAGCTTGTCGTGTCTGCCCTGCTCGCGGCTCTGCTCGGCTGGCTCGTCCTGCACGTGTGGGGCTTCGCACCGGGCGACTCGTGGCTCCGCGCGGTGGGCGTGACGATCCTCGTCCTGACCACCATGACGTCGGTGTACGTCCTCGCCCTGCGCATCATGGGGGTCTCGGAGCTGAAGAGCCTGGCTGCACCGTTCCGCCGCTTCGTCCCCCGCCGATTCTCCACATGAGCCACGTACGATGGTGCGCGGCAGGCGTCGGTCCCGGCGCGCGCAGATGACGACTGACGGGAGTCCGTGGGGTGGCTGACCTGCAAGGTGGCGAGCTCGTCGTCGCCCGCTACCGGCTCGACGCACGCGCCCCGAGCGACCTCGTGGGCATCGAGGCCTGGGACGCGACGGACCAGATCCTCGACCGTCCCGTCCGTCTGAGCATCATCACGTCCCCCGACGCTCCCCTCACGCTCGACGCGGCCCGCCGCGCTGCCCTCGTCTCCGACGAGCACGTCACCCGCGTGATCGACGTCCTCCACGACGCGACCCGCAGCATCGTCGTCACCGAGCCGTACGTGGGCTCGACCCTCGCCGACCTCGTCGAGGCCAAGCCGCTGTCCCCGCACGCAGCCCGCGCTGTCATCGGTGCCGCAGCGACAGCCCTCGAGGCCGCGCGCCGCCGAGGCGTCCACCACGGTGCGCTGCGTCCCTCGGCGATCCGCGTGCACCAGGGCAGGGTCCGGGTCACGGGCCTCGGGATCGACGGCGACCTCGTGCACGGCGAGGCGCGGCTCGACGGTGACGCTGCCTCGCGCGCCGACACCGTGGCGCTCGTCGCGCTCCTGCACTACGCCCTGACAGGTGACCTCCCCCGCGTCGCGCACGACGTCGAGGCGCTCGACCCCGGGGTCGTCGGTCCGGCCCGCCTGCAGGCCCCCGGGGCTCCTCTGGTCCCGCCCCGCGACGTCGACCAGGCTGTCCCGCGCGACCTCGACACCCTCTGCTCGGTCACGCTCGGCGACCACGACGACGGACCGGTGACTCCTGGGCAGCTCGTCTCCGAGCTCGCGCCCTGGGACTCGGAGCACGTCCCGGTGACCGGCGAGGTCCCCGTCGCCATCCAACCGATCGAACCACCGGCGACCCGCGAGGTCACCCGGCAGTCTGTCCGTACCCTCGCGGCGGGTGGGGCCTCTCGCGGGGCTGCCAGGCCTGGCACCCCGCCGCCCGCGGGCCCGGTCCGCCGTCCCTCGACCGGACGCATCCCCAGGGTCGCCCCTGCGGCGGCAGCTGCCGGTGCGACGTCACTGACCCTCGGGCACGCAGCGGCACCGACGGCTCCGGCCGCGACGGCGGGCACCGCTGGCGCTGCGGGCACCACGGGGCCGACGACGACCAAGCAGGCGCCCGTCTCTCCTGCCGCCGCGCCGACAGCGACGCAGCCCCTCGCCACCCAGCCTGTGACCACCCAGCCTGCTGCGGCACCTGCCGCGATGCTGTCCGAGCCTGGCCCTTCCGGCCGTCGCCCGGACGGCCCAGGAACGACCACGGCGCGCCCCGCAGACGACGGCGCGCGCCCTCAGACGACGAAAAGCGGCAGACGATTGCGCCTGAACCCGACTCCTTACGTGCTCGCCCTCATGCTCGTGCTCGTCGTGGGTGCAGGCGTCGTCGCGAAGAACACGCTGTTCTCCGGCTTCGAGCCCGCCGTGGTCGAGGCGAGCCAGACCCCGACCGAGGAAGCCCCTGCGGACGCTGACCCCGCGGCCGAGCCCCCGGCTGAGGAAGCCCCCGCTGAAGCGCCCCCGGCACCAGCCCTCCCCGTGATCTCGGGCGGCCAGGTCGTCACCAACCCCGGCGACGAGGACTACAACGAGAACGCCGGCCTCGCGATCGACGACGACGTCACGACGGCCTGGTACTCCCTCGAGTACAAGACCTCGAACTTCGGCGGCTTCGACAGGCTCCTCGCCTACGCGATCACCCTCGAGCAGCCCGCGACAGTCTCGACGGTCTACCTGTCGACGCAGAACACCGGCGGCAACGTCGAGATCCGCGCGACCGACGCCGCGAACCCGCGGGGCGGCGAGGTCCTCGCCTCAGGGCCCCTCAACGGCGAGACCACCATGACGCTGTCCGCCCCTGTCGAGACGCAGAACCTCGTGATCCTCTTCACGGACCTGCCGACGGCGACGTCCGACGGCAAGTTCCGCGCCCACATCTACGACATCAGCCTCTCCTGAGGCCCCACGGAGCCATCTCCAGGGCCTTCGGGTCCGAACCACTCCTGCACCACCGCACGGGAACAAGCCCGTGCAGACCGGTGTTCTCGTCCTAGCAACCGCGACACCGCCGGGCACGAGCAGCACAGCCCCACGCCCGTCGCACAGACACACCGACCGAAGGACACGACCAGTGACCGCACAGACCACCCCCACGCACGAGCTCATCATCGTCGGGTCCGGTCCGGCCGGGTACACCGCTGCCGTCTACGCGGCGCGCGCAGGGCTGGCGCCGCTGGTCCTCGCCGGGTCGGTGACCGCCGGTGGCGCCCTGATGAACACGACCGAGGTCGAGAACTTCCCAGGCTTCGTCGACGGCATCATGGGCCCCGAGCTCATGGAGAACATGCAGAAGCAGGCTGAGCGCTTCGGCGCGCAGATCGAGTGGGACGACGCCGTGTCGCTCGAGCTCGACGGTCCGGTCAAGGTCGTCACGACCGGTGGCGGTGAGGTCTTCTCGGCCCGCGCGGTCATCCTCGCGACAGGCTCCGCCTACCGTCAGCTCGGCCTCGAGGACGAGACACGCCTGTCCGGGCGCGGTGTCTCGTGGTGCGCGACCTGCGACGGGTTCTTCTTCCGCGACCAGGAGATCGTCGTCGTCGGCGGCGGTGACTCCGCTGTCGAAGAGGCCACCTTCCTCACCCGCTTCGCCTCGAAGGTCACGATGGTGCACCGTCGCGACACGCTCCGTGCCTCGAAGATCATGGCCGAGCGCGCAGCCGCCGACCCGAAGATCGAGTTCGCCTGGAACTCAGAGGTCGTCGCGATCCACGGCGCCGACAAGGTCGAGGGCGTGCGCCTGCGCGACACCCTCACCGGTGAAGAACGCGACGTCGCCGCCGGGGGCCTGTTCGTCGCCATCGGCCACGACCCGCGCACCGAGCTCGTCAAGGGCCAGGTCACGCTCGACGACGAGGGATACATCGAGGTCCAGGGGCGCTCGACGCGCACCAACCTCGAGGGCGTCTTCGCCTGCGGCGACGCCGTCGACCACACCTACCGCCAGGCGATCACCGCTGCAGGCTCTGGCTGTGCCGCGGCTCTCGACGCCCAGCACTACCTCGCAGACCTCGTCGGGGCGCAGGACTCCCCGACCGAGCTCGTCGAGGCCGTCGAAGCACTGGAGGCGATGTGAGCACCGCGACCCCGGTCCACGCGACCGACGAGACCTTCAAGAGCGTCGTCCTCGAGTCCGACGTCCCCGTCCTGGTGGACTTCTGGGCCGAGTGGTGCGGGCCGTGCCGTCTGGTGGCGCCCGTCCTCGAGGAGATCGCCGCTGACTACGCGGGACAACTGACGATCGCGAAGGTCGACACCGAGGAGAACCCGCAGGTGACCGCCGCCTACGGAGTCGTGTCGATCCCGCTGCTGAACATCTACCACCAGGGCGAGCTCGTCCGGTCCATCGTCGGCGCGCGCCCCAAGAAGGCGCTCGTCGAGGAGATCGAGGCGGTCCTCGCCGAGATCGGCTGAACGAGGCTCGATCCGGCTCCCGGTGCGGTCCACGGACCTGACCGAGCAGCACGCAGCAGGCCGCGAGTGGGGTCCCTGGTACTTGCCAGGGACCCCACGTCTGGTGGCGTACGACCTGCGTCTCGTGGCGCATGGACTGCGTCTCGTGGCGACCCGTCTGCGGCACGCGGCGACCCGCCGACAGCGGCACCGTCCGTCTGGTGTTCCTTCACGAGATCCTCTGAGTCGTCGTGGGAGACTGACGAGGTGACGCCTCCGACTCCCTCGACACCAGGCACCCGGCTCGACCCGTGGTTCGGTGCGTACGCGATGCGTGCGCACAACATGCGGGCCTCCGAGGTGCGAGCCCTCTTCGCCGTGGTGAACCGTCCCGAGGTCGTCTCGCTGGCCGGTGGCATGCCCTACCTCGAAGGTCTCCCGCTCGAGAGCATCGCCGCCAGCATGGAGCGCCTCATCGCGACGCACGGCACCACCGCGCTCCAGTACGGCTCCGGCCAGGGGCACGAGGCGCTGCGCGAGCAGATCCTCGAGGTGATGAAGCTCGAGGGCATCGACGCGCACCCTGACGACGTGGTGGTCACCACGGGGTCGCAGCAGGCCCTGGACCTCGTGACGCGCATCTTCATCGACCCGGGCGACGTCATCGTCGCCGAGGCACCGAGCTACGTCGGTGCGCTGGGGGTGTTCCGCTCCTACCAGGCCGACGTCGTGCACGTCCCGCTCGACGAGCACGGGCTGATCCCCGAGGCGCTCGAGGAGACGCTCACATCCCTCGCCGCGCAGGGGCGCCGGGTCAAGCTGCTCTACACGATCCCGAACTTCCACAACCCCGCCGGCGTCACCCTGAGCCTCGAGCGGCGGCCAAGGATCCTCGAGATCGCGCGGCGCCACGGCGTCCTCGTGGTCGAGGACAACCCGTACGGGCTGCTCGGCTTCGGCTCCGAGCCTCTCGAGGCCATGCGCGCCACCGACGGTGACGGTGTGCTCTACCTCGGTTCCTTCTCCAAGACCTTCGCTCCCGGGTTCCGGGTCGGCTGGGTCGTGGCGCCTCACGCCGTCCGCGAGAAGCTCGTCCTGGCGTCCGAGTCGGCGATCCTGTGCCCGTCCAACGCCTCGCAGATGGCCATCTCGACCTATCTCGAGACCAGCGACTGGAAGGCCCAGATCAAGGCCTTCCAGGTGCTCTACAGGGAACGTCGAGACGCGATGGTGGGTGCGCTGGCCGAGCACATGCCCGACGCGTCCTGGACCGTGCCGGACGGTGGCTTCTACACGTGGGTCAAGCTCCCCGAGGGCCTGGACTCCAAGTCCATGCTCCCGCGCGCTGTCACCGGTCGCGTCGCCTACGTCCCGGGGACGGCCTTCTTCGCCGACGGCACCGGCGGGGACCACATGCGGCTCTCCTACTGCTTCCCGACGCCCGACCGCATCCGCGAAGGGGTCCGGCGCCTCGCCTCTGTCGTCAACGCCGAGCGGGAGCTCGTCGAGATCTTCGGCACGACAGCCCATCTCGACGACGTGACAGACACCGACAACCCAGGACCGGACCTCGTATGACTCACTCTCCCCGCGTCCTCGTGCTGGCCGGCGGCCTCTCGCACGAGCGCGACGTGTCCCTGCGCTCTGGCCGGCGTGTCGCCGAGGCCCTCAGGTCGGCCAACGTCGACGTCTCGGTGCACGACGTGGACGCAGACCTGCTCCCCGCGCTCTCGCAGACCCGGCCCGACGTCGTCTGGCCCCTGCTGCACGGGGCGAGCGGTGAAGACGGCTCCATCCGTGACGTCCTCGACCTGCTCGACGTCCCCTACGTGGGCACTGGTCCGCGGGCCTCGCGGATCGCGTGGAGCAAGCCCGTCGCGAAGTCTGTCGTGGCGCGTGCAGGCCTCGACACACCTGACTACGTGACCCTCCCCCAGAGCCTCTTCCGCGAGCTCGGAGCGCAGGCCGTCATGGCGGCCGTGGTCGACAAGCTCGGGCTGCCTCTCGTGGTGAAGCCGTCACGCGGTGGTTCTGCGCTCGGTGTCAGCCTGGTGCGATCGGCGACCGACCTTCCTCAGGCGATGGTGAGCTGCTTCGCCTACGGGGACGTGGCGCTCATCGAGCGCGCCGTCGAGGGCATCGAGGTGGCTGCGTCGGTCGTCGAGACGTCTGAGGGCCTGCGCGCTCTGCCTGCCGTCGAGATCGTCACCGAAGGGCCCTACGACTACGACGCCCGCTACAACCCTGGGCGCACAGAGTACTTCGCGCCGGCACGACTCACGTCGGCGCAGGCCGAGGCCGTCGGTGCGACGGCGATCGCTGCCCACGAGGCTCTCGGGCTCCGGCACATCTCCAGGACGGACCTCATCCTGCAGCCTGACGGGACCATCCAGTTCCTCGAGGTCAACGTCGCACCGGGGATGACCGAGACGTCGCTGCTCCCGCAGGCCGTCGTCGCGAGCGGGTGGGCCCTGCCGGCGCTCTACAAGTCGGTCGTCGAGAACGCACTGCCCGCGCCCGCATCCGTCGTCTGACGTCTGACATCCAGGTACCGGGTTCCGCCGGGTTCCGGGTTCCGGTCCGGGGCTCTGGGCTGTGCTCCCAGCAGCCGGGTCTGGGCTCCCGGGTCTGGGCTCCCAGGTCCCGGCTCCCGGCTCCCGGCTCCCGGCTCCCGGCTCCCGGCTCCCGGCTCCCGGCTCCCGGCTCCCGGCTCCCGGCTCCCGGCTCCCGGCTCCCGGCGGATCGTCGATGACGAGTCTGCGTGCGGGAGCGCGACGAAGGGGACGGACCCAGCGGTCCGTCCCCTTCGTCGTACAGGGCGCTGAGGTGCGCCTCTACCTCTGCGGTGTCGCTCGGACGTCCTTCTGCTCAGACGTCCTTCTGGAAGAGCCCCGGCTCTTCGGGTGCCATGACGTTGAGGATGCGGTTCAGGTCGTCGACGGTCGCGAACTCGACGGTGACCTTCCCCTTGGTCTTGCCGAGGTCCACCTTCACCCGCGTCTCGAAGCGGTCTGAGAGCCTGCTGGCGAGGTCGTCGATCGCCTGGACCCTAGTACCAGCCCGAGGGCGCTGAACAGGCTTGGCAGGCGCCTCGTCGCCTCCGAGGGCGACGATCTCCTCGGTCGCGCGGACCGAGAGTCCCTCGGCCACGATGCGTTGCGCCAGGCGCTCGATCTGAGCACCGTCGGCGAGTCCGAGGAGCGCCCGGGCGTGGCCGGCAGAGAGCACCCCGGCGGCGACGCGTCGCTGCACGAGAGGAGGCAGCCTCAGCAGCCGGAGGGTGTTCGAGATCTGCGGCCGTGACCTGGAGATCCGCACCGCGAGCTCTTCGTGAGTGCAGCCGAAGTCGTCCAGGAGCTGACGATAGGCAGCGGCCTCTTCGAGAGGGTTGAGCGCCGACCTGTGGAGGTTCTCTAGCAGTGCGTCGCGCAGCAGGTCGCCGTCTTCGGTCTCTCTGATGATCGCCGGGATGGCCCCGAGCCCAGCTTCCTGGGTCGCACGCCACCGTCGCTCGCCCATGATGAGCTCGTACTTGTCCGGCTCGGAGGTCGGACGAACGACGATCGGCTGGAGCACTCCGATCTCGCGGATCGAGCCCACCAGCTCGGCCAGGTCTGCCTCGTCGAAGACCGTGCGGGGCTGACGAGCGTTGGGACGGATCGACTCGACTGGGAGATGCGCGAAGGTCGCACCCGGGACCGGCACGAGAGACGACTCCGGCTCGGCGCCGGTCGCAGCGAGATACGTTTCACGTGAAACAGCGTCGATCTGGACGGTCCCACGATCGCGCGCGGGTGCACCAGAGCTGACTGAGGGCATTGACGATCGCTGCCCACCGCTCGCGGTCTTCTTGGTGTCGCGGGGTGCGCGGAGCTTCGCCACGACTGCTGCGGAATCGGCGATAGCAGTCGTGTTCGGCACCTCCCCCTCGACGGGCTGCTTCGGGGGGAAGAACACGTCGACGGGACGTTCGAGATCTGGAGCCGTCGGGATCAGGGCGCCGAGCCCTCGACCCAGCCCACGTCGCTTCTCACTCACAGGTGATCCTCTCGAAGATGCATGCCAGAAGCTGAAGACCTGCCTCCAGCGGTGGTCGTCACGGGGCGGGCCGCATCCCTGTGCCACACGTCGACGTCGGTCGCGCCGCCACTCCCCTGGGCCGCCGATCGACGGGGCTCGGTCTCGACCTGCAGATGATGAACACTCATGCAGCGGCCTCGCGTTCGGTGAGCTCGCGTGCAGCCTCGCGGTAGGCGAGGGCACCTGTCGAGCTGGGCTCGTAGGAGATCACCGTCTGACCGTGACTCGGAGCCTCAGACACCCTGACCGAACGCGGGATGGACGTCGCGAGGGTCTCTGTGCCGAAGTGTTCTCGCACCTCGGACGCCACCTGAGTGGCCAGGTTTGTGCGTGCGTCGAACATCGTCAGCAAGATCGTCGATACGTGCAGATCGGGATTGAGGTGCGCCTGGATGAGCTTGATGGTCTTGAGCAGCTGGCTCAGACCTTCCAGGGCGTAGTACTCGCACTGGATCGGGATCAGCACCTCACGGCCTGTGACGAAGGCGTTGAGCGTGAGCAGACCAAGGCTCGGCGGGCAGTCGACCAAGACGTAGTCGATGCGCGGCAACCCCTGCTCCTCCCGCTCGGCCAGGTAGGTGTCGACAGCACGGCGGAGTCGAGTTTCACGTGAAACGAGCGAGACCAGCTCGATCTCAGCACCTGAGAGGTCGATGGTCGCAGGAACAACCAGAAGATTCGGGAATTCCGGGCACGCCTGGACGGTCTCAGCGATCGACAGCCCTTCCACCAGCACTTCGTACACCGACGGAACACCGGACCTGTGGTCGATACCCAGAGCCGTGGAGGCATTCCCCTGCGGGTCGTTGTCGATGACCAGGACGTTGAGACCGCCCTGGGCAAGGCTCGCGGCCAGGTTCACGGTAGTCGTCGTCTTGCCGACTCCGCCCTTCTGATTCGCGACTGTCATGATGCGCGTCTTCGCGGGCTTTCGGAACTGCCTGCCCTCGAGCGACATGCGGCGTCGAGTATCCACGAGAAGCTGTGCGGCGAGCGGGGTGGACTCGTCCTCAGCGGGGAAGGAGGTGAGCAGATCACTCATACGGTCGTCCGAGCGCGGTGTTTCACGTGAATCACGGCTTCCCTCGATGCTGCTGGATCCGGGCTCAAGTCCTCGGGATGGGCTTCCAGGTGCCACGGACACTCGATCTTCCTCCACACAGACGCACACGCCCGGGCAACTCAGATCAATCCGTGAGCCTCCGGGCCTTCTCACCCCAAGACTACTGCGTGCCACCCACGCTGGGACCATCCGCGCCGCACGTTGACTAGAGCTGCTATCGCGCTGCCGCTGCGGCTAGATACGCCTGCTATCAGCGGTAGACACTCGCCCCGTTCCACGTGGAACATCGGCAGCGGAGCCGCGGCCCCTCGTACTCGGATTCACGTGAAACCATCCTGGCCGACGACACCAGTCTCTCAGAAGTCACGGAATCCCTTGCGTCCGCCGCTTCTTGCCCACAGAAGGACGTGCGTCGGGTCGGCGCGCTCCCCGCTCCCCGCTCCCCGCTCCCCGCTCCCCGCTCCCCGCTCCCCGCTCCCCGCTCCCCGCTCCCCGCTCCCCGCTCCCCGACGATGCTCGTTCACATGCATCGAGATGCAGCATTGCCGTGTCGCAGACTCTTCAACCTCTTCACGAGTCAGAGGGATGAGCCCGTAGTGCGGCGAGACATGCGTTTCGCCGTCACACATCGAATAGACAGGCGCGCACAACGAGCCGGCTCTTCTCATCCACGAAGCCGTCACAGACCGTCGTGGCCCAACGGTGTCTCGGATCTCCCGCGTCAGTCCGCGACGACGTGCCACTGACCCGGTATGGAGTCGACCCGGCAGCTTCAGGACTCTCGCACCGCGCTGCCCGCACGCCCCTCCCGTTTCACGTGGAACACGCCTCACGACGGTCTAACCACGCCGCCAGCGTTCTCAAGTCGGCAACAGGCCCTGACGGTCCTCCAGCTGACCGGCCAGGAACGGGCTGCCACGAGGTCCGCCTCGCCCCCTCCCCTGCCACCGAGGGCCGAACTGCTACGGCTCCACTCCAGGTGGCCTCGCGCTCCCGGAACCCCATGAGCGAGGAACAGCCACTCCCGGCACACAGATCCGGCCGAGATTATGGAGGGGAGCTTGAGGAAGCCCAGGCGGTGAATGACGCCCTTGACAGCGCAACGCAGTGACGATGAAGACCCGTGGGGTGAACACGTGGCATCTGTGCACACCCTGGCCACACCACCGAGCTGCGGCGGCGCGGTACCGCAGGCAGATCAGCAGATCGACATCTCCGAACTCCCATGCCCGGAATCCCGGCGCGCGTGAGCTCCCGAGGAATGGCACCCGGGTCGCCCCGATCTGGATCCGTCCAGGCTAGAGACGACTGAGCCGCCGCGTCTATCAGGTCATGCGGCCACCAACATCGCCGACGTCACCGACGTCACCGACGTCACCGACGTCACCGACGTCACCGACGTCACCGACGTCACCGACGTCACCGACGAGCATCGGAGGTGGACGGGGACTGCGTCCACGGCTCGATGTCCCGAGTCTGGCTGTCACTCACCACCTGGTCGACCGGGACGCCTCCCGCCACCTCGCTCCCGACTGAGACATGAGCGCAACCCGGCCATCGGTCCCCAGGACTGCCACCGAGCGCACCTCGGCATGCTCCACAGTCTGACGAGCCGGCAGCCCGGGCCGACCGCGGCCGTCTGACGGTGTCACATCGCGGGGTCATCTTTTGCACTAACCACACATACCGGGCTTGCTGAGAGACGTCAGGAGCTCAGAGCGCATCGCTCGGTCGTCCATGAATCGTAGCGACGGACCGGAGGATCGCTCTCACAGAAGCGGATCGTCGCTGATCGGCCGCTGATCACGCCGTCGACCAGGGCCCCGGGCCGTCGGCAGGTGCGTGTGCTACTTCTTGCCGCGCGTCGAGCGGAGGACCGTCGTCCCCTCGGCACCGTCGATCGTGTGTGCCTGGAGGATCTCCGGCGGGCTCATCTTGAACTTCTTCAGCACCTTGCGCGCGGGCTCGATCTCGGCCTCGACGTTGCGGCCCTTGAGGATGATGAGCTCTCCCCCGTGCCGCAGCAGCGGCAGCGACCAGCGGGCCAGCTTGTCGAGGGCGGCCACGGCCCGTGCCGTCACGACGTCGGCCTCGAAAGCGTCGTGGAACTCCTCGGCTCGTCCGCGCTTCACCTCGACGTTGGTCAGCTCCAGCGTCTCGGTCATCTCGTTCAGCCAGGTGCAGCGACGCTCCATCGGCTCGATGAGGATCACCTCAGCCTCGGGGCGCATCGCCGCGATCACGAGTCCCGGCAGACCAGCGCCGGAGCCGATGTCCACGATCGTGCCGGTCTGCGGGAGGTACTGGACCACAGCGGCGGAGTTGAGGATGTGGCGGTCCCAGATCCGACCGATCTCTCGCGGTCCGATCAGACCGCGCAGCTCACCCTGGACGCTGAGCTCGTGCGCAAAACGATCGACCGCAGGGAAGGCGTCACCGAAGTACTCGGAGAGCGTCGCCCGCTCGTAGTTCTCGTCCATCGTCTTCTCGTCCGTCCTGTGGTGCTCGGTCTGCTGGCGCCGTCCGGCCGCCTCGCAGAGAGACTCCACATCTCAGGCGGTCACCCGAGATGTGGAGCCTGTCGTTCTGTGTGGTCGATACCGGGGAGCTACTGCTGCTGCTCGGCCGGTCCGACCTCGATGTACCGCTGCGGCTCGATGCCGTACGACTCGCTGACCAAGCCAGCCGCGGTCACCACGTCGTGGACGACCTTGCGCTCGAAGGCGTTCATCGGGTCGAGCGCAACCTTCTCACCCGAGGCCTTCACCTGCTCGATCGTCTCGTCGGCGAGGACCGTGAGCTCCGCGCGGCGCTCCGCCCGGTACCCCGCGACGTCGAGCATCAGCCGGCTCCGCTCCCCCGTCTTGGTCTGGACCGCGAGGCGCGTGAGCTCCTGCAGCGAGTCGAGCACCTCCCCGTTGCGGCCGACGAGGTGCCTCAGCGACTCCTGGTCGTCGGCGACGACCTCGACGGCAGCACGGCCATGGTCGACGTCGATGTCGATGTCACCGTCGAGGTCCGCGATGTCCAGCAGCTCTTCGAGGTAGTCGGCAGCGACCTCGCCCTCTTCTTCGAGGAGCGTCGTCTTCGTGCGAACCTCAGGTTCGACAGCGGGTGTCTCTGCAGTCACGGGATTCTCCATTCACGTCCGAGGACCTGTCCGTCGGGGACAGGGACAGTCTGCTGCAGCGCGGTCAGCGCTTCTTGCGCTTCTTGCTCTGCGGCTGCTGACGCTGGGTGCTGGCGGGCTTGGTGGACACCTCGGGTGCCACCGCCTCGGGTGCTGCTGCCGAGGCCTCTGCGCCTGCGGCAGCTGACGACGTGACGTCCTGCGTCGCCGTGACAGGACGCGTCTTCTGACGGTCCTTGCGCTTGGGCTGCTGGCGCTGTCCACGCGGCTGCTCGATGACCGTGGGCTTGTCTTCCTCGATCACGATGCCCTTGCGGGCGGCCTTGCGAGCCTTGCGCTCGTTGAGCATGCGCTCGGCCTCGGAACCCGGGGCGGGCATCTTGCGGATCGTGTAGAACTGCTGCCCCATCGACCACAGGTTGGTGGTCGTCCAGTAGATGAGGACACCGACGGGGAAGTTGACGCCCGAGACACCCATGATCACGGGGAGCATGTAGAGCATGATCTTCTGCGTCTGCATCATCGGGCCCTCGAGGGCCGCCTTCGGCATGTTCTTCATCGTCAGCTGACGCTGGGTGAGGAACTGTGTCGCCGCCATCGAGACGATGAGGACGCCCGCGACGATCTTCGTGTTCACCGTCGTCGGCTCGTGGAGGAACGTGAACGACAGCGGGGCACCGAAGAGCGCGGACGACTCCGCAGCCTTGGCAACGACCTGGTCGATCGGCCCGATCGCGTCCTTGGAGCCGTCCGCGATGCCCGCAAGACTGTTGAGCACCCGGAAGAGCGCGAAGAACACCGGCGCCTGGAGCAGCACCGGGAGGCAGGAGGCGAAGGGGTTGGTGCCGTGCTTCTTGTACAGCGCCATGGTCTCGCGGCTCATGGCCTCGCGGGACGCGGGGTCCTTCTTGTTCTTGTACTTCTTCTGGATCGCCTGGAGCTCAGGCTGCACCATCTGCATGCCGCGCGAGGCGCGGATCTGCTTGAAGAACAACGGGATCATGATCGTCCTGATGACGATGACCAGACCCACGATCGACAGGATCCAGGCCACGCCCGCGCCGTCGGGGAGCCCGACGAAGACGAAGAGCTTGTGGCACAGGAACATGATCCAGGCGACAACCCACTCGAGGGGGTAGAGGATCTGCATCATGCCACCCGCTCGTTCGAGCAGCGGATCGTCGTGAACTCCATGGCTGTGGCTCCTAGTGGACAAGCGTCGTGCATGAGTCGTCGGCAGGATCGGCGACGAAGATCTGTGGCGGCCGGTGGCCTGTCAGTGGTCATGGACCGCACCGGGCCCTGTACCTGGAACGTCGTCGACGCCCCCGGAGTTCCACGGGTTGCACCGCAAGACCCTCCACACAGCCAGTCCGGTGCCACGCACCGGACCGTGCGTCTCGATCGCGATCACCGCGTAGCTCGAGCAGGACGGGTAGAAGCGGCACCTGGGCGGCGACAGCGGAGAGATGAAGCGCTGGTACAGACCGACGGCCCCGAGCAGGAGCCGGGCGAGAAGACCGCGGCGCCGCGGTCCTGCCACCGGCGGCTCGACCGGAGAGTGGTCTGGTCGCTCTGCGGAGGTCACGAGGACGCTCTGGTCAGCCTCGACAAAGACCTGCCGAGGCAGGCGTCGAGGTCGGTGCCGAGCCTGGCAAAGTCAGCGTCAGCCGATGCCGGCAGAGCTCGTACCACGACCAGGCTGCCCGGAGGGAGCGTCGACATGCGCGTCGCCACCAGCGCCCGCAGGCGACGCTTCACCCTGTTGCGGACGACGGCGTTCCCCACGGCCTTAGATACAACAAAACCGACCGACGGCGCGTCGCTGCCTGCGCCCGAGGGCGAGACGTGGACGACCATGGTCGATTTTCCTGTGCGCACACCGCCGCGCACCGCCCGGCTGAAGTCGCCGGGACGGCGCATGCGATGCGCCGCGGGAAGCACCGAGCTCAGGCAGAGAGCTCGGAACGGCCCTTGCGGCGACGAGCTGCGAGGATCGCGCGACCCGCACGGGTGCGCATGCGCAGCCGGAAGCCGTGGGTCTTCGCACGACGCCGGTTGTTCGGCTGGAAGGTCCGCTTGGTCACGAGGTACTCCAAAACACGTTGGGGAAGCGCATCCTCGGTGGACACGCGGAACGCCACTTCGGATGTCGTGCATGACGTCCCCGGAAGGATCTGGGGGCATGCGGAAGCGACGGAACTGGCTGTCAAACGGTACGTGGTCCGGCTACCACAGGTCAAACCCGCGGGTGGGCACCCTGCTGGGCGCGTCGGAGCCGCGCTCCCGCGGGGTGCGTCGGAGGTCCCGGTGCACCGGATCGTCCACAGGTGTGGACAGGCTGCGTCCACCTGTGGAAGCTGCTCAGCTCCCGTGCGACCCGGTCACGCCGGGAGCGGGTCATCCACAGGCTAGACCCCCGGGATACCAACGTCTCGAACAACCGTACCGATAACCCACAGGCTGTGGAAAACTATGTGGACAGCGCTCGGGCATGCGAGACTGCTGATCCAGTTCTCCACCGGCGGGACGCCTCTGCAGAGCTCGGCACTCGGGAAGACGACACTCCTCCCCGGGACATCGTGACCAACAGGAAGACCACGTGGCGACCACAGACGACAACATCAGCGGCATCTGGAAGCAGGCCATCGCCGAGCTCGAGGCGAGCCCCGACATCACGCCTCGCCAGCTGGCCTTCGTCAAGCTCGCCAAGCCGCTCGGTCTCTTCGACGGCACGGTGATCATCGCCGTCGCGAACGACCACACCCGTGACTTCCTCGAGACCAGGGTCCGGGCCGAGGTCGTCCAGGCGCTCTCGAACGCACTCGGTCGCGACGCTCGTTTCGCGATCACCGTGGACCCCGAGCTCGGCTTCGACGACGAGTCGCCGACCACCTCCCCCACGACCGAGGCACCCGCGCCGGCGCCTGAGCGGCACCACTCTCCCCAGCCGCAGGCCGACATCGCGGAGATCTCCCGCCGCCGAGCCTCCATGTCGTCAGGGTCGAGCGCGAGCGGCTCCAGCTCTGTCGAGCCCGCGCTCCTCAACCCGAAGTACCTCTTCGAGACCTTCGTCATCGGCTCGTCCAACAGGTTCGCCCATGCTGCGGCCGTGGCCGTGGCCGAGGCGCCGGCCAAGGCCTACAACCCGCTGTTCATCTACGGTGACTCGGGTCTGGGCAAGACGCACCTGCTGCACGCGATCGGCCACTACGCCTACAACCTCTACCCCGGGGTCCGCGTCAAGTACGTCAACTCCGAGGAGTTCACGAACGACTTCATCAACTCGATCCGTGACGAGAAGGCCGGCGCGTTCCAGCGCCGCTACCGCGAGGTCGACTTCCTGCTCATCGACGACATCCAGTTCCTGCAGGGCAAAGAGCAGACGATGGAGGAGTTCTTCCACACATTCAACACGCTGCACAACGCCAACAAGCAGGTGGTCATCACCTCCGACCTGCCGCCCAAGCAGCTCAACGGCTTCGAGGACCGTCTGCGGTCTCGCTTCGAGTGGGGCCTCATCACCGACGTCCAGCCGCCCGACCTCGAGACCCGTATCGCGATCTTGCGCAAGAAGGCCAGCGGAGAGCGCCTGGCCGCCCCGGACGACGTGCTTGAGTACATCGCCTCGAAGATCTCGTCGAACATCCGTGAGCTCGAGGGCGCGCTCATCCGCGTGACGGCCTTCGCGAACCTCAACCGGCAGCAGGTCGACCTGGCACTGGCCGAGATCGTCCTCAAGGACCTCATCACCGACGACGACGCCTCCCAGATCACCGCGGGCAGCGTCATCGCGCAGACGGCGGCGTACTTCGGCCTCACCATCGACGACCTCTGCGGCAGCTCGCGGTCCCGGGTCCTCGTGACGGCACGCCAGATCGCCATGTACCTGTGCCGCGAGCTGACCGACCTGTCGCTCCCCAAGATCGGCCAGCAGTTCGGTGGGCGCGACCACACCACCGTCATGCACGCCAACCGCAAGATCACCGAGCAGATGGCCGAGCGCCGGTCGACGTTCAACCAGGTCACCGAGCTCACGAGCCGCATCAAGCAGCAGCACAGGGGCTGACCCGACCGGCCGTCCACAGGTGGACAGGAGGTGTCCGTCCGGGGACCGTGGGACGAATGTTCACAGCTGTGGACAGGCCTGTGGATAGCGGTGGACGAGCCCCTTGGATCTTGTGGACGGGAACGCCGTTCACGGTGGACGGCCTGTGGTGGAAAAGTTGTTGTCCACAGACCACCTTGGTCGTCCACAGTTCAGCAACAGCTGCGCGCACAGGCAAAAAACGCGTCTGACCTGCGAAGACACCGCATCCGCACAGAATTCACAAGGGCTACTACGACTACGACTCCTCTCTCAAAGGTCAATCGACTCACCTTCATCACCCGGTGACGAGAAGTCCGCGATGCCAGGAATCAGCCTGTGCAGACCGTGACCCAGGGCAGGCCTGACGTCTCCGGTGAACACCGATCACCGATCACAGGAATCTCACCAGCACCTCGGTCGCCAGTGCTGTGCGTCCTCGCGTAAGGTTCAACCACGCGAGGGGGCTCGGTCAGACGGCTGACCCTCGACCGACCACCTCCGGGAGATCGCTCGGGCCTGCGCGCCCTGGACCTCCCGCGTCGAGAGTCTGCGCGCACGAGAAGAGCTGTTCACGAGAAGATCAACGGACGTCAGGGCCCTCCTGGACGGACACAAGACCCGCCCAGAGGCAGGTCGAGGAAGGTGTGGGATGAAGTTCCGGGTTGAGCGCGACGTTCTTGCCGAGGCAGTGACCTGGACGGCCCGTACCCTGCCGACCAGGCCCCCAGCACCTGTCCTCGCCGGTGTGCGCATCGAGGCGTCGGCCGACGGGACGCTCGGGCTCTCGAGCTTCGACTACGAGGTCTCCGCCCGGTCCGAGATCCCCGCCGAGGTCACCGAGCCTGGGGTCATCCTCGTCTCGGGCCGCCTGCTCGCCGAGATCTCCCGCGCTCTCCCGGCCAAGCCTGTCGACTTCTCGGTCGAGGGCACCAAGGTCACCGTCGTCTGCGGCGCGAGCCGTTTCACGCTCCTCACGATGCCCGTCGAGGACTACCCGGCGCTGCCCTCCATGCCTGAGATCAGCGGCACCGTCCACGGCGACGAGCTCACCGCTGCGGTCGCCCAGGTGACCGTCGCCGCCAGCCGTGACGACACGCTCCCGCTGCTCACCGGCGTCCGCGTCGAGATCGAGGGCGAGCGCATCACCATGCTCGCGACAGACCGCTACAGGCTCGCCCTGCGCGAGATGACGTGGAAGCCCGCCTCGCCGGACATCTCGACGGTCGCGCTCGTCCGTGCCCGCACCCTGTCGGACGTCGCCAAGTCGCTCGGCGGGTCGGGCGAGGTCAACGTCGCGCTCTCGACGGGGACCGGGGTCGACCTGGTCGGCTTCGAGGCCGGCGGACGCCACACCACCTCGCTCCTCGTCGACGGCGACTACCCCCACGTGCGTCGCCTGTTCCCCGACGAGACGCCGATCCACGCCGTCGTGCCGACCCAGCCGCTCATCGACGCCGCGAAGCGCGTGGCCCTGGTCGCCGAGCGCAACACGCCGATCCGCATGAGCTTCTCCGAGGGCCAGGTCGTCCTCGACGCAGGCCAGGGTGACGACGCCCAGGCCTCCGAGGCGCTCGAGGCCGTGCTGGTCGGCGAGGACATCTCGGTCGCCTTCAACCCGGCGTTCCTGCTCGACGGGCTCAACGCCCTCGGCACAGACTTCGTGAGGCTCAGCTTCACGCACCCCAACAAGCCGGTCGAGTTCACCGGCCAGGGATCCCTCGACGGTGAGGACAGCTCGCACTACCGCTACCTGCTGGTGCCGATCCGCTTCGCCAGCTGAACAACCCCGAGGAGGGTGACATGCGCATCGGACTTGTCGGACTGGGCAAGATGGGCGCCAACATGCGCACCCGTCTGCGCGCCGGAGGCATCGACGTCGTCGGGTACGACCGAAACCCTGAGGTGACCGACGTCGCCTCGCTCGAAGAGCTCGTGGCCTCGCTCCCCGAGGGTGAGCGCTTCGTGTGGGTGATGGTCCCCGCGGGGGCGATCACCCAGGGAGTCGTCGACGACCTCGCAGGCCTGCTCTCCCCCGGTGACACGGTCATCGAGGGTGGCAACTCGCACTATCTCGACGACGGCAAGCACGCGGCCGCCCTCGCAGAGCACGGCATCGGCTACCTCGACGTCGGCGTCTCAGGCGGCGTCTGGGGCCTCGAGAACGGCTACGGGCTCATGGTCGGCGGTGATGCCGCTCTCGTCGAGCGTGCTCTCCCCGTCTTCGACGCCCTGCGTCCCGAGGGTCCCCGCGACGAGGGCTTCGTGCACGCCGGGGCAGTCGGTGCCGGCCACTACGCCAAGATGGTCCACAACGGCATCGAGTACGGCCTGATGCAGGCCTACGCCGAGGGCTTCGAGCTGCTCGAGGCGAAGGACATCGTCACCGACGTGCCCGGGACCCTCAAGGCCTGGAGCCGCGGCACCGTCGTGCGGTCCTGGCTGCTCGACCTGCTGGTCAAGGCCCTCGAAGAAGACCCGTCGCTCGAGCAGATCAGCGACTGGGTCGAGGACTCGGGCGAGGGTCGCTGGACCGTCGACGAGGCGATCGACTCGGCGGTCCCGCTGCCGGTCATCTCGGCCGCGCTCTTCGCGCGCTTCTCGTCGCGCCAGGGTGCCTCACCGGCCATGAAGGCCGTCGCCGCCCTCCGCCACCAGTTCGGTGGCCACAGCGTCAGGCCGTCGGCCCCGGGCGCATGATCGACTGATGCACGTCTCCCACCTCTCGCTGCTCGACTTCAGGTCGTACGCCCAGGTCGACGTCGAGCTCGAGCCGGGGGTCACGACCCTCGTCGGGCCGAACGGTCAGGGCAAGACGAACCTGGTCGAGGCCCTCGGCTACGTGGCCACCCTCGGCAGCCACCGTGTCTCCTCCGACACGGCGCTGATCCGTGCGGGGGCCTCCCGCGCGGTCGTCCGCACACGCATCGTGCGCGGCGACCGCGCGAGCGTCGTCGAGATCGAGATCGCGCAGGGGCGTGCCAACCGGGCCCAGCTCAACCGCTCCCCCGTGCAGCGCCCGCGCGACGTCCTCGGCATCGCACGGACGGTCTTGTTCGCCCCCGAGGACCTCGTGCTGGTCAAGGGGGACCCGGACGCGCGGCGCCGGTTCCTCGACGACCTGACTGTGCTGCTGCTCCCCAGGATGTCGGGGGTGTTCTCGGACTACGACCGCGTGCTCCGTCAGCGCAGCGCGCTGCTCAAGTCTGCTGGTGCGGCCCGGCGCTCGTCGAACCCGCCCGACCTGCGCACCCTCGACGTGTGGGACGCCAAGCTCGCCCAGGTGGGCGCGCAGATCATCGCGGTCAGGCTGCAGCTGGTCGCTGCGCTGCGCCCCCACGTCGCTCTCGCCTACGACCAGGTGAGCTCGGGTCAGGGGCACGCCGAGATCGAGTACAGGTCGTCGCTCTCGGCCGTGCTGAGCGGGGTGGACGACAGGTCGATCTCGGGTCTGGCGGCCGAGCCTGTCCCCGCCCCTGACGCGGGTGCTGGCGCACCGTCGACCGAGCACCTCGAGCAGCAGCTCATGGAGGCGCTGTCGATCGTGCGCCCGAAGGAGCTCGAGCGCGGGGTCTGCCTCGTCGGCCCTCACCGCGACGACCTGACCCTCACCCTCGGCGGGCTGCCTGCCAAGGGCTACGCGAGCCACGGTGAGTCCTGGTCCTTCGCCCTCGCGCTGCGGCTCGCCTCGTACAGGCTGCTGACCGACGGACCTGACCCGGCGTCGGCCGACGCCGCCTTCTGGTTCGCGGACACAGGCCCGGACACCGAGCCGATCCTCGTGCTCGACGACGTGTTCGCCGAGCTCGACTCTCGTCGTCGTGGACGTCTCGCCGAGCTCGTCGAGGGTGCGAGCCAGGTCCTCATCACCGCGGCCGTCGGGGAGGACATCCCCGAGCGGCTGCACGGGGCGCGCCTGGCGGTCTCGGGCGGCACGGTGACCCGTGCCTGAGGCCCCCGGTGCCCGCGGAAGGTCACGGGCGTCTGGCGCTGGCGGTCTCGGGCGGCCGGGTGGCGCGGACAGCCAGAGCACCCCGGAGAGCGAGGGCCTGGAGGACCAGACCCGCACGACCGGGACCGACGACGACGAGACCGACGGGCCGGTCCTCCCGGACGACCGGCCGGTCAGCGAGATCATCGAGCTGAAGGCGCCCGGCGACGTCGCCCGTGAGGCCCTCAACCGAGCGCGGGCCGCCGCCAAGGCGAAAGGTCTCTACCCCGGGGCTCAACGGCGACGGATCCTGGCCGAGCCGAGGCGCAGCGGGCCCGGCAAGGACGGTCGCGACCCGAAGCTGTTCGCCGAGACCCTCTCGGCCTTCCTGGAGCAGCGAGGCTGGGTCCAGGAGGTCTCGGTCGGCGGTGTCATCGGCCGGTGGCGCGAGGTCGTCGGAGACGACATCGCCGACCACTGCGAGCCGTTGACCTTCGAGAACGGGATCCTCACGGTGCGGGCGTCGTCGACGGCCTGGGCGACCCAGATCCGTCTGCTCGTGCCCCAGCTCCTCGGGGTCCTCGAGCGCGAGGTCGGGCAGGACGTCGTGCAGACCATCGCCGTCCAGGGGCCGACGGGTCCCGGCTTCGGAAAGGGTTTTCGCTCGGTCCAGGGCCGCGGTGCACGCGACACCTACGGCTGACCAGACCGCTGTCGTCCACCTGAGGGTGGATCCTCGGGACGACCTGGTCTCGACCTGTGCAGACACCTGTGGAAAAGCGGCGTGAATCCCCGCTGATCCGCGTCTTTCCGGTAGACTCTGAAGGTCATTCCGCCCGCGTGCTGCAGGCGGAAAAGAGCAGCGTGACCGCCGTCGCACACCCTGGCCCGCTCGGAGTCCGAGCGCGTCGCCGGAGCGAGGACGGATGCGCGCTGCAAGAGGACTAGGAGCACCACCAGCCGTGGCAGAACTCAACAACGCCGCCGATTCCGAGCCGTCGACCCACGTCCCCGGAACCGTCGACGGAGGGTACGGTGCCAGCGACATCACGGTCCTCGAAGGACTCGAGGCCGTGCGCAAGCGTCCCGGCATGTACATCGGCTCGACCGGAGAGCGTGGTCTGCACCACCTCGTCTACGAGGTGGTCGACAACTCTGTCGACGAGGCCCTCGCCGGCTACTGCGACCACATCGAGGTGACGCTGCTCGACGACGGCGGTGTCCGTGTCGTCGACAACGGCCGAGGCATCCCCGTCGACATCCACCCGACCGAGGGTCGCCCCACGGTCGAGGTCGTCATGACGATCCTGCACGCCGGCGGAAAGTTCGGCGGCGGCGGCTACGCGGTCTCGGGTGGTCTGCACGGCGTCGGCATCTCGGTCGTCAACGCGCTGTCCAGCCGCGTCGAGACCGTCGTGCGGCGGCAGGGTTTCACCTGGCACCAGTCCTTCGCCGACGGCGGCAAGCCTGTCGGCGAGCTCCGCAAGGGCGAGCCGACGGACCAGACCGGGACCACTCAGACCTTCTGGGCAGACGGAAGCATCTTCGAGACCACTCGCTACGACTTCGAGACGCTCCGCGCGCGGTTCCAGCAGATGGCCTTCCTCAACAAGGGCCTGCAGATCTCGCTCACCGACGAGCGCTCCGACGTCGCCGAGACCGACGACGAGGTCACCGGCGCCGACGAGGCCGAGGGCTCCGGCGCTCAGGCACGGACCGTCGTCTACAAGTACGACCGCGGCCTGCTCGACTACGTCGCCCACCTCAACTCGGCCAAGCGTGTGGAGATCGTCCACGAGGACATCATCGCCTTCGAGTCCGAGGACACCGAGCGGCGCATCTCGCTCGAGGTCGCGATGCAGTGGACCAACGCCTACTCCGAGTCGGTCCACACCTACGCGAACACCATCTCGACGACCGAGGGCGGGACGCACGAAGAGGGCTTCCGCGCCGCGATGACGTCCCTGATCAACCGCTATGCGCGGGCCAAGGGCATCATCAAGGAGAAGGACGACAACCTCACGGGTGACGACATCCGCGAGGGCCTCACGGCCGTCATCTCGATCAAGCTCGGCGAGCCCCAGTTCGAGGGCCAGACGAAGACCAAGCTCGGCAACACCGAGGCCAAGACCTTCGTCCAGTCCGTCGTCAACGAGCAGCTGGGCGACTGGCTCGACTCGCACCCGAACGAGGCCAAGGACATCATCCGCAAGGCCATCCAGGCCTCGCAGGCCCGCCTGGCTGCACGCAAGGCGCGCGAGGCGACCCGCCGCAAGGGTCTGCTCGAGTCCGGCGGCATGCCGGGCAAGCTCCGCGACTGCCAGTCGAACAAGCCTGAGGAGTGCGAGGTCTACATCGTCGAGGGTGACTCGGCAGGCGGCTCTGCGGTCCGTGGGCGCAACCCCCGCACCCAGGCGATCCTGCCCATCCGAGGCAAGATCCTCAACGTCGAGCGCGCGCGCCTCGACAAGGCCCTGGGCAACCAGGAGGTCCAGGCGCTCATCACGGCCTTCGGGACCGGCATCGGCGAAGACTTCGACATCGCCAAGCTGAGGTACCACAAGATCGTGCTCATGGCTGACGCCGACGTCGACGGCCAGCACATCTGCACCCTTCTCCTGACGCTGCTGTTCCGCTACATGCGACCGCTCATCGAGCACGGCATGGTCTACCTCGCGCAGCCGCCGCTGTACCGCATCAAGTGGTCCAACGCCGAGCACGACTACGTGTACTCCGACCGTGAGCGCGACGAGTACATCGCCGCGGGCATCGCCAACGGCAAGCGGATCCCCAAGGACAACGGCATCCAGCGCTACAAGGGTCTCGGCGAGATGGACTACTCCGAGCTCTGGGACACCACGATGGACCCCGACCACCGCACGCTCCTGCAGGTCACGCTCGACGACGCGGCAGCAGCTGACGAGATCTTCTCCGTGCTCATGGGAGAAGACGTCGAGTCCCGCCGCAACTTCATCCAGCGCAACGCCAAGGACGTCAGGTTCCTGGACATCTAGCGGGTCGAGACCGGCTCAGCCGGTTGACGACGACGCAGCCCTGACGACCTGACACCGATACGGCGAACGTGCCGGACCGAGAACGAGGAACACCGTGACAGACGATCTGACACCTGAGCCCAGCACTCCCGAGATCCTCGGCGAGAACGGGCTCGCCATCGAGCACGGACGCATCCAGAGCGTCGACCTGCAGCTCGAGATGCAGCGCTCCTACCTGGACTACGCGATGAGCGTGATCGTCGGGCGCGCGCTGCCCGAGGTCCGTGACGGGCTCAAGCCCGTCCACCGCCGTGTGCTCTACGCCATGTACGACGGCGGTTACCGCCCCGACCGTGCGTTCTCCAAGTGCAGCCGCGTCGTCGGCGACGTCATGGGAAAGTTCCACCCCCACGGTGACACCGCGATCTACGACGCGCTCGTGCGTCTCGTGCAGGACTGGTCGCTGCGCTATCCGCTCGTGGCCGGGCAGGGGAACTTCGGCTCCCCAGGCAACGACCCTGCGGCTGCCCCGCGGTACACCGAGTGCCGCATGGCCCCGATCGCCATGGAGATGGTCCGGGACATCGACAAGGACACCGTCGACTTCCAGGACAACTACGACGGCCGCACGCAGGAGCCGTCGATCCTGCCGTCACGGTTCCCGAACCTGCTGGTCAACGGCTCGTCGGGCATCGCCGTCGGCATGGCCACGAACATCCCGCCGCACAACCTCCGTGAGGTCGCCGAGGGCGTCCAGTGGTACCTCGACCACCCTGACGCCTCGCCCGAAGAGGTCCTCGACGCGCTCATCCGCATCATCAAGGGTCCGGACTTCCCCACGGGCGCGACGATCCTCGGCCACCGCGGGATCGAGGACGCCTACCGCACGGGCCGCGGCTCGATCACGATGCGCGCGATCGTCAACGTCGAAGAGATCCAGAACCGGATCTGCCTCGTCGTCACCGAGCTCCCGTACCAGGTCAACCCCGACACCCTCGCGCTGAAGATCGCCGAGCTGGTCAAGGACGGCCGCGTCCAGGGGATCGCGGACATCCGCGACGAGACCTCGGGCCGCACAGGCCAGCGCCTGGTGATCGTGCTCAAGCGCGACGCCGTCGCGAAGGTCGTGCTCAACAACCTCTACAAGCACACGCAGCTGCAGGACAACTTCGGTGCCAACATGCTCGCGCTCGTCGACGGTGTGCCCCGCACGCTGAGCATCGACGCGTTCATCCGCCACTGGGTCGCCCACCAGCTCGAGGTCATCGTGCGCCGCACGGCCTTCCTGCTGCGCGAGGCCGAGTCGAAGATCCACATCTTCCGCGGGTACCTCAAGGCGCTCGACCGCCTCGACGACGTCATCGCGCTCATCCGCCGCTCCCCCGACGCCGACCGTGCGCGCCAGGGCCTCATCGAGATGCTCGACATCGACGAGATCCAGGCGACCGCGATCCTCAACATGCAGCTGCGCCGCCTGGCCGCCCTGCAGCGCCAGGAGATCATCGACGAGCACGACAAGCTCGAGAAGGAGATCCTGGAGTACCAGGACATCCTCGCGAAGGAGTCGCGCCAGCGCCAGATCGTCTCCGACGAGATGAACGAGCTCGTCGCGAAGTACGGCGACGAGCGTCGCACGACGATCCTCCCGCACGCCGGCGAGGTCTCGATGGAAGACCTCATCGCCGAGGAGGAGATGGTCGTCACCATCACCCGCGGTGGCTACGCCAAGCGGACCCGCAGCGACAACTACCGTGCGCAGAAGCGTGGCGGCAAGGGAGTGCGTGGCGCCCAGCTGCGCGAGGACGACATCGTCGACCACTTCTTCGTCACGACCACGCACCACTGGCTGCTCTTCTTCACCAACCTCGGCCGCGTCTACCGTGCCAAGGCCTACGAGCTGCCCGAGGGCGGCCGTGACGCGAAGGGCCAGCACGTCGCCAACCTCCTGGCCTTCCAGCCCGGGGAGAAGATCGCGCAGGTCCTCGACATGCGCGACTACGACGTCGCGGACTACCTCGTGCTCGCCACCCGCCGCGGGACAGTGAAGAAGACCCGGCTGTCCGAGTACGACTCGAACCGCAGCGGCGGTGTCATCGCGATCAACCTGCGCGAGGACGCCGACGGCCACCCTGACGAGCTCGTCTCGGCGCGCCTCGTCGACGCGACAGACGACCTCATCCTCGTCTCGCGCAAGGGCCAGTCGATCCGCTTCACGGCGAGCGACGAGGCCATGCGGCCCCTGGGACGTGCCACCTCGGGCGTCACCGGCATGAAGTTCCGCGAGGACGACGAGCTCCTCGCCATGGACGTCGTCCGTGAGGGTGCCCACCTGTTCGTGGTCACCGAGGGTGGGTTCGCCAAGCGCACGAGCGTCGACGAGTACCGTGTCCAAGGACGTGGCGGGCTCGGGATCAAGGTCGCCAACCTCGTCGAGGCGCGTGGAGATCTTGTGGGGGCTCTGGTGACGGACGAAGATGACGAGGTACTCGTCATCATGGAGCGTGGCAAGATCGTGCGATCTGCTGTGAACCAGGTGAACCTCACCGGGCGCACCACGCAGGGCGTGACCTTCGCCAAGCCCGACAAGAACGACCGCATCATCGCGGTCGCTCGCAACGTCGAGCGGAACCTGGGTGACGACATCGACTCAGAGGAGTCCGGTGAGGGGACTGACGGGGGCGCCGTGACGACGAGCGACGACCTGCAGCACCCGGGCGACACTGTCGCCGCTCCGGATTCGACCACCGGATCCGAGGAGGACGCATGAGCGGCGAAGCCACAGGCAAGCCCACAGCAGCATCGGGGAAGCCCGCCCGGGGCACCAGCGCCTCCACCCCGCCGGCTCCCCCGGCACCGTCCGTGAGCTCCCCGCCGCCGTCGGTCCCGCCGAAGAAGGCTGCCGGCACGCCGTCGCCCACCTCGGCGGCTGGCGCGACCAAGGTGTCAGGCTCTGGCGGTTCGCAGGGAGCCAAGACCACGGGCGCCCAGGCGGAGGCTGCGAAGACCGCACCTTCGACCCGTCCCGCCGGCACCCCGGCGGCGAAGGGTCCCAGCCCGATCGGGACAGTCACCGCCGCCACCGCGACCTCGCCGGCACCCTCGGTCAGTGGCGCGCCGGCCTCCCAGGGCAGCAGCACGGCGCCCGCACGGCCGTCGGTCACGCAGGCTGACCCGAGCACGGGCACCACGCAGGCCTCACCAACCGTGAAGAAGGCTGTGCCCGGGCCGCGACGTGTGCGTCTGGCCGTCGCACGGATCGACCCGTGGTCCGCCATGAAGCTGTCGTTCCTGCTGTCGATCGCCCTCGGCATCATGATGATCGTGGCGACCATCGTGTTCTGGATGGTCCTCGACGGCATGTACGTCTTCACCGAGGTCGACAGGCTCGTCCAGGAGGTCCTCGGCGACGCAGCGGACGTCAACGTGCTCCAGTACGTCGAGTTCAAGCGCGTGGTGTCCCTGGCCACGATCATCGCGATCGTCGACATGGTGCTGCTCACAGCCCTCGCCACGATCGGGGCATTCCTGTACAACGTGGTCGCCTCGCTCGTCGGTGGTGTGCACCTCACGCTCATCGACGAGTAAGATCATGACGCGCTCGATCCCGCTCGGGACCGGTGCTGACGCTCAGTTTGAGCGTCACGCCGATCGTGGGGTAAGGTCAAGCGCTGCACAACGGAAGCCCTCGGGCTGCTGACGTGCGCACGGGCCTTTAGCTCAGGCGGTTAGAGCGCTTCGCTGATAACGAAGAGGTCGGAGGTTCAAGTCCTCCAAGGCCCACTGTCGGATCCCACTAGAGGGGGAACGTATGAAGAAGCTGTTGTTCACACTCGCTGTCGCGGGAATCGGGTACGCCGTCTGGCGCAGGTACACCGAGGACAACGCAGAGCGTGACCTCTGGTCAGAGGTCACGGACACGTTCAAGTAGTCCGGCACGCAGCGCACGTCACGTGCGTGAGGGGCCATGGCGCAATTGGTAGCGCACCTGCTTTGCAAGCAGGGGGTTAGGGGTTCGAGTCCCCTTGGCTCCACAGGATGACACAAGAGGCCCCGCCACGGCGGGGCCTCTTGTCGTTGTCGGGACAGGCTCCGAGCGCCAGGGGACGACGCTACTGATGCTCCGCGGAGATCGCCGCTCGCACCCTCTCTCGCAGAGCGGGATCGCAGACGTAGACGTACGTCCCCCTCATGCCACGGGTCAGCAGGACGTAGTAGGCGTTGCGGATGTACTCCAGCAGCTCGTGCTCGTCGCGGACCGACCGCACCTCGCGGTCGAAATGAGATTCTCGGACGGCGCGTACCCCGCCGTGGTCCTCGTCCCAGACGATGTCCGGGCCGATGATCACGCCGGCATAGTTGAGGTCGTAGCCCTGCACGGTGTGGACGCTGCCCACCTCGTCGATCGACCCCTCCGAGCTGATCCAGTCTGTGTCCGTCCGGTTCCAGCGGAGCTCCACCCCGTCTTCTGAGATGTCGTGAGGGGCGTCGACCGACACATCACCCTTGCTGGTCCATCTCCACGCGTACCCGGCGACCAGCCGCGACAGCCCGACCTCTGACTCGCGCTCCAGGATCTGGGACTGCATGTCCGTCAGGTCGTCGAAGAACCGGAGGTCGTACGACGTCGGTACGCGTGCTGGGACGGGGGAGTCCGTCAGGAGCGCCCGTGCGAAGCCGAGGTAGCCCTGCCCGGCCGAGACCCGCATCTGAGACTCCAGCTCGTAGAAGCGGTGATCGGCGGACGCACGGGCGACGAGACCGTCGATGACGGTCCGGGACACGTCGGCCGGCCGCACAGTCTGCTCACCGTCGACGAGGTAGATCTGGTGGGTGCTCTTCGCGGAGATCCAGTCCACTGCGGTCCGCCCCTCGGACATCTCCCCGAAGAGGTCCCGGTTCCGTTGTGAGAAGGCTCCTCGGGTCGGGCCTGCGCCACGGTGCGTCAGACGGTGAGCCTCGTCCACCACGAGGAGGTCCCAGATCCCGGGAGACGCCGCGACGGTGTAGGGGCTGAGGACCGTCACTCCCTTCAGACCAGGCGTCCGCCGGAAGACTGACGTGATGGTCTTCCGCAACGACTGCTGGGGGACCACGAAGCCGATCCGCAAGCCGTCGAGCAGCTCGCGGTTCCCGTCGAGGAAGAAGTCCGAGAACCGTCCGTCATCGCTCGGGTCGACCCCGCTTCCAGAGTCCTGGATGTCACGGAGAAGCTTGAGCAGGAAGATGGCGACGACAGTCTTGCCAGTGCCCGGCCCTCCGCGGACGACGGACGCGCTCTCTCGCCCTTCCGTGAGGTCCTCGAGAAGACCCTCCACGATGCCGTCGACCGCGACGAGCTGCTCGTCGTTCAGCGCCTTGTACGGTGAGAGCTTGAAGAGGTTGAGGTTCTCGATCTCGTCGACGCTCCGCCGGAACATGCCCTCGGTCCTGAGCCTGTCGAAGACCTTGTCGAAGAGGGGCTGGTACCGCGTGGTGCGTTCGAAGTAGCCGGAGTCTTGCTGGCCGTCGTTCCGGTTGAGAGGCGCGTAGGCACCGTCGGCGTGGAACAGAGCGATGAGGCGCGACTCGAGGTCGAGGCAGGCCGACTTGTTGAACTCCTCGTCGATGACGACCCGAACCTCGCGGAGCCCCGCCTTGGACGGGTGGTCGAGATGCTGGCGCAGCCGGTGACGTGCTCGCGTGGTCTCGCCGACATAGACCTTCCGTGAGTCGGTGATCATGTAGACCACCGGCCAGTCGTGGTGCCGGCCGTCAGGTTCACGCCATCCCCGGACAGTGGCTGCGTCGAAGCTCAGCCGCGTCACGCGCGGGCGCTCAGAGAGCGTCATATCGCGCGCTCCGTCCGCGGGACGTCTCGACCGGGTACTTCCGCCGGGTCTTCTCGAGCTTGTCGAGCACGATCTGCTGCGGGTCGAGCCCCAACCTGTCTGCGAGAGCGAGGCAGTAGGTGAGGACATCCGCGAGCTCGTCACGTACCGCTCCTGGGTCCGCCTCGGACGACCACTGGAAGCACTCGAGCAGCTCACCAGCCTCGATGGAGATGGACTTCGCGAGGTTCTCGGGAGTGTGGAACTGCTCCCAGTCGCGCTCGGCGAAGAACGCTCTCAGAGCATGGAGTGCCTCGTCGGGAGCCATGGCTCGCAGCGTACCAGCGGCTCCCGGCCGTCTCGCCGGCCAGCTGTCCGCCGGTGCGGCTCGACGATGCCGGGAGCACGCACGACGAAGGCCACGGTCCCGAGGAACCGTGGCCTTCGTCGTCTGTGCTGGGGTCGAGCTACTTCGTGTCGTCCTCGGTAGACGTCGGGGCGACCTGGCCCGCGCGGTTGACCGCGTCGTCCTGGTCGGTCGACTCGGCGTCCTTGTCGGAGACCTTCGCCTCGACCTCGGTCGCGAGGGCGTCGCCGGCCTTCTTCGCGGAGTCGACGGCGTGCTCGCTGGCCTCGCCGAGGTCGTCTGCTGCGGACTTCGCGGTGCTCTTGGCGCGCGAGGTGGTCTTCTTCGCGGTGGCCTTGGCCTCGGAGAGCTTGTCGGCGACCTTCTCGGAGAGGTCTTCGGCCTTGTCGGCGACCTTGCCCGAGACCTCACGGGTCTTGGCGACAGCAGCGCCAGCAGCCTCGCCGACAGCCTCGGCGGCGTTGCCGACAGCGCCCTCGACGTTGTCGACGGCGCTCGAGTCGACCTTCTCCCACGGCTCGGCCCACGGGTCGGTCGTCGGCTGCGCGCGGCGCCACAGGACGAGCGCGCCACCGGCCGCGGCGACCCCGGCGACGACCCACCAGCCCTTGCCGGACTTCTTCTGCTTCTTCTTGGTGTGCTTCTCGACGGAGTGCACGGCGTCGGAGAGCTTGATGGGTGCCTTGGCCGAGGCAGCCTTGATGGAGTCGGCCACGTGGGTCGCACCCGACGATGCCTTGGACGCCACGGTGCTTGCCCCGTCGCTCGTGACGTCGGCGGCGCTCTTGGCAGCCTCGTTGAGTGCGGCGACGATCTTGGGGAAGACCTCGTCGACGAGCTTGTCGTGGGCGCTGTCGATCACGGGGGAGGCCTTCTCGGCTGCCTTCTCGACGCGGGGCGCGGCGGCCTTGACCGACTCGTTCCACGCCTGCTCGATGCGCGGGGTGACCCACTCGACGAAGGCCTCGACCTTGGGTGTTCCCCAGTCCTTGGCCTGCAGAGCAGCCTCTCGGGCCTGACCGGCGACGACGCCGGCCTTCTCGCCGGCCTGGTGCGCACCGTCAGCGAGGACGGAGGCGAGGTCGGCGGCCTGGTCCTTGATCTTGTCGGTGTCGATCTTGTCGCTCGCGCTGCGTGCCGAGTCCTTGATTCCGTCCAACATTCAAAGCTCCCTGAGAGTAGTGGGCATGCACCTGAGTCCACTCTGCCACCTCACGGGCCTGCGCGCAGAGGGGTCGGACGTGACCATCCTGTGCTGGTCCTGCCCCGGACCGCCTGGTCGTGGGACAATGGCGGCATGTTCGCAACCCTCCACACCACTGCTGGTGACATCCGTATCGAGCTGTTCCCCAACCACACGCCGAAGACGGTCGAGAACTTCACGGGTCTCGCGACCGGGTCGAAGACCTGGACCGACCCCAAGACTGGCGCCGAGAGCAACGAGCCCTTCTACGACGGCCTGATCTTCCACCGCGTCATCCCGGGCTTCATGATCCAGGGCGGGTGCCCGCTCGGCACCGGCACCGGAGACCCGGGCTACAAGTTCGACGACGAGATCCACCCGGAGCTGTCCTTCAACAAGCCGTACCTCCTCGCGATGGCCAACGCCGGCACGCGCCGCAACGCCATCACCGGCAAGCCCGAGGGCACCAACGGCTCGCAGTTCTTCGTCTCGGTCGAGGCCACCCCGTGGCTCAACGGCAAGCACACCATCTTCGGTGAGGTCGCCGACGACTCGAGCCGCGCCGTCGTCGACGCGATCGCCTCCGCTGCGACGCGCCCCGGCGACCGTCCGGTCGAGGACATCACCATCACGTCCGTCACGATCGAGGACTGAGCGGCGCACCGCCGCTGACCTGCGACGCATGAGCACTCCGAGCACGCCGCCCGGGGCGGCCGACCAGACCGTCCCCACCTGTCCCCGCCACCCTGACCGCGTCAGCTACGTGCGCTGCCAGCGGTGCGGACGGCCCGCGTGCCCGGAGTGCTCTGTCCAGGCCTCTGTCGGCGTCCAGTGCGTCGACTGCGTCCGCGAGGCGCAGCGCACCGCCCCCGTGCACCGCACTGCGCTCGGAGCGCCGCTGCGCACAGGGCGCCCCGTGGTCACCTACACGATCATCGCGCTCTGCCTGATCAGCTACGTGCTGCAGCTCAGCGTCGACGGCTGGACGGGCCGTCTGGCCTTCTCGCCGTTCACCGGCGAGCTCGAGCCGTGGCGCTTCGTCACCGCGGCGTTCCTGCACTCGACCCAGATCTTCCACGTGGCGCTCAACATGTACGCGCTGTGGATCGTCGGCCCCTACCTCGAGAACCTGCTCGGTCGGGCCCGTTTCATCTCTCTCTACCTGCTCTCGGCGATCGGCGGCCATGTCGCGGTCGTGCTGCTCGCCGACCCCCTGTCTGCGTCGTGGTTCACCGGGACCGTGGGCGCGTCGGGTGCCGTCTTCGGGCTCTTCGGGGCGATCTTCGTCGTCATGCGACGGATGGGCCAAGAAGCCCGCGGCATGCTGGTCATCATCGGGCTCAACCTCGTGGTCGGCTTCGTCGTCCCGAACATCTCGTGGCAGGGGCACCTGGGTGGGCTCGTCACCGGCGCGGTCCTCGGTGCCGCCTACGCCTTCGCTCCGCGCGAGCGGCGGACCCTCGTGGGGATCGTGGCGACCGTCGCGGTCGCCGTCCTGCTCGTCGGAGCAGTCCTGCTGCGTTATTCACAGGTGTAGACCTCGCTGTCCACAGCTGTGGGGACAGAGCGCCGGAACTCGCAGGATCGTGCGGGAACTACACACCTGTAAGTTATCCACACCTGTGGACAGGCCTGTGCATGATGGTTCCTCGGGAGACGGCGTCTGCCTGGTCGCGCGCTCCGCCACGGCTTGGGCGGCGACCGACCGAGGATTGCTGTCGACGCACGAGAGCATGCAGAAGGCCCCCGCCCCGCCACCGCGTCGTCGACACGGCAGCAAGACGAGGGCCCTGCGCGCTCAGACCGGCCGAGCCGGCCGGCGAGCTACTTCCAGCGCGTCGACAGCCCGAAGCCACCGAGCAGGATCGCGAAGCCGACGAGGATGTTCCAGCGCCCGATCGGCGGGATCGGCAGCTGTGCGCCACCCGACGTCAGGTAGAAGATGACGACCCAGAGGATCCCGACGACGAACATGGTGACCATGGTCGGGACGAGCCACGCCGGGTTGCCCACGCGCTCCTGCTTGACCTTGGGTGTGGAGGCCTGCTCAGACGATGTCTTCGCGGCCTTCTTGCGGCGCTTCGATTCAGGCACTGGAGCCGGCTCCTGTCGATGGGTCGACGACGTATTCTCGACTAGCGTAGTGGCACACAGCCCCCGCACCGCCCACAGTGGACAGCAAGGACCATGGCACCTCAGTCGCACGGCACCCGGACGCCGCTCAGAGCCACGCTCTCGGCGACCTTCGTGCTGATCCTGGCCGGTCTGCTGTTCACCGCGAACGCGCGGCTCTCCGGCGGGGAGGAGAACCGGCAGCCCGAGAACTTCGCCGAGCTGGTCCGCCAGGAGGTCGACCGCGGCGACGACCTCCTCACCGAGGTCGAAGGCCTGCGGTCTGCCGTCGACACGCTCTCAGAAGGCCTCGCGACCGAGGTCCCGGCGCTCGACCCTGCCCTCGACGTGAGCTCCGGAATCGAGGCCGGCATGACGGCCGTCACCGGAGCGGGACTGCGTGTGCAGCTCGAGGACGCGCCGACCAACCGCCCGCAGCCGCCCGAGATCGTGCCTGACGACCTCGTCGTCCACCAGCAGGACCTCGAAGGTGTCATCAACGCCCTCTGGGCGGGTGGCGCTGAGGCGATGACTCTCCAGGGCGAGCGTGTGACAGCCCTGACGGCCTTCAGGTGCGTCGGGAACGTGCTGTCGCTCCACGGCCGTGTCTACTCGCCTCCTTACGTGGTCGAGGCCGTGGGGGACCCGCAGAAGCTCCAGGCGGCGCTCGACGCCTCTGAGCCCCTCAGCATCTACAGGGAGTACGTCGCAGCAGTCGGTCTGGGGTACTCGGTCGAGACCCGAGACACGATCGACGCCCCCGCCTACACCGGGGTCCTGACCCTCGAGCACGCATCCGTCCCGGCCGGGACGGACGTCTACAGGTGACTGTGCTCGGCAGCCGGTCTGGCCCGACGCCGCTGCGGTCCACGACGTAGGCTCGTCCTCTGCGCGCAGCACCGACGGTCGCGCGCCGCGCACCCCCACCACGGCATCACCAGCGGGAGAACCGACATGACCCGAATCCTCGTCGTCGACAACTACGACTCCTTCGTCTACACGATCGTCGGCTACCTGCAGCAGCTCGGGGCCGAGACCGTGGTCGTGCGCAACGACGCCGTGCCTCCCCTCAACGAGCGTGTCTCCTTCGACGGCGTGCTGGTCTCCCCGGGTCCGGGCACCCCGGCGGACGCCGGGCAGAGCCTCCAGGTGATCCGCGACTGCGCGAGCACCGGTACCCCGATGCTCGGTGTCTGCCTCGGCCACCAGGCCCTCGGTGAGGCCTTCGGAGCGACGGTCACCCATGCGCCCGAGCTCATGCACGGCAAGACGAGTGTCGTCGAGCACCGTGACGGGGGAGTGCTGGCAGGCCTGCCGCACCCCTTCACCGCGACGCGCTACCACTCCCTCGCCGTCGTCACCGGCACTGTGCCTGACGAGCTCGAGGTCACCGCGGAGGTCGACGGCGCGCACGGCACGATCATCATGGGGCTCGCGCACCGCGAGCTGCCGCTGCACGGCGTGCAGTTCCACCCGGAGTCGGTGCTCACCGAAGGTGGCCACAGGCTGCTCGCCAACTGGCTCGAGATCTGCGGGTCGACGGACGCCGTCGAGCGCGCTGAGGGGCTCGCGCCGCTCCTGCACCGCTGAGTCTCGGAGCCGGGCGGACCAGACCACCCGGCATCTTCCCCGGACGACGAAGGCCGGACCTTTCGTGGTGCTCCCGGACGACGAAGGCCGCCCCCCCGCAGCGGGGTGCGGCCTTCGTCGTGTCAGCAGTGCGGGGACGGTCGTCAGGCGTTGCCCTTGCCCGGCTTCCCGTCGTTGTTGCCGTTGTTGCCAGCATTGGCGCCTGCGGACGGGTCGTCAGACGGGTCGTCGCTCGGGTCGGCCGAGGGCTCGGGCTCGAAGGTCAGCACGACCACAGAACCGGGCTCGACCTCGGTCCCGCCGGCCGGGTTGCTCGAGACCACGCGACCCGTCGGGCTGGGGAGCGTCCCTGGAGCGAGCTGGACGCCGAGTCCAGCGTCGCCGAGCGCCTTCTGGGCGTCCGCGAAGGTCATGCCGACGAGGTTGGCGGGCACCGTGGCGACCGGGATCGCCTCGGCGATCGCGACGTCGATGCGCTGTCCCTGGTTCACAGACCCGGGGTTGGGCGACTGCGACACGACCCGGCCTGCCTCGACGTCGTTGGTGGGTGTGTTGGTGAAGCTGCCCGTCAGACCGAGGTCGCTCAGCGTCTGGGCTGCCTCAGCCTGCGTCAGCCCTGCGAGGTCTGGCAGGTCGACCTGGCCGGAGGCCACGTAGAGCCTGACCTCGTCGCCCTTCTTGGCGGCCGTCCCGGCGACGGGCTCGGTGCGGGTGACGGAGTCGCGGGCGATCTTCGGGCTCGACTCAGACGTGATGCCGACAGCGACGACGAGCCCCTCAGCCTCGATGGCCTCGGTCGCCTGCGCCTGGGTGAAGCCCGTGACGTCGGGGACCTTCGTGTCTTCAGGACCTGTCGAGGTCCAGACCTGGACAGCCGTGGTGACTGGCACCGAGTCACCGACCGCCGGGTCGCTGCGGATGAACAGCCCTGGCGCGACGTCGTTGTTCACCTCTTCGAAGAACTCGGGCGGCTCGGTGAACCCCGCGTCTGTGAGTGCTGCGGTGATCTGCTCACGGGACATGTCGGTGAGGACTGGCACGTTGGCCTGGTCGACCGGGGGAGTCGAGTCGCGGTCGAGGAGCAGCATGGCCGCGATGGCTGCGACAGCCAGCACGGCGATGACGACGAGGGTCCAGAGCAGCGCGCGGTGCTTGGGCTTCTCCTCGTCCTCCTCTGTCGCGAGCTCGGCGAGCGGGTCGGCCGTCGTGACGGGGGCGAAGGCTGGCGCGACCTTGGTCGCGTCGTCGGTCACCGAGCTGAAGATCTCGGTCGCGCCCTCGGCCGGTCCTGTCGCGGCGGATGCTGCGACGACGGCGCCGAGAGACCCTGCGGCCAGCGCGCCGCCGCGGATGGCGGCCTCGAGGTCAGAGCGGAACTCGGCCGCGCTGCCGTAGCGGGCTGTGCGCTCCTTGGCCAGGGCCTTGAGCGTCACGCGGTCGAGGGTCTCGGGGACGTCGGAGGCGATGCTGCTCGGGCTGACCGGAGCCTCACGGACGTGCTGGTACGCGACAGACACGGGGGAGTCGCCGGTGAAGGGCGGGCGCCCTGTCAGGAGCTCGAAGAGCAGGCAGCCCGTCGAGTAGAGGTCGCTGCGCGCGTCGACGCTCTCACCGCGAGCCTGCTCGGGGGAGAGGTACTGCGCGGTCCCGATGACGGCCTGCGTCTGCGTCATGGTCGCAGCGGAGTCGGCGAGGGCTCGGGCGATGCCGAAGTCCATCACCTTGATCGCGCCCGTGGGCGTGAGCATGACGTTCGCGGGCTTGATGTCGCGGTGCACGATCCCGGCGTGGTGGGAGTACTCGAGGGCCGAGAGGACACCCGAGGTGATCTCGACGGCCTCCTCGATCGGCACGGCGTTGCCGTCCTGGAGGATGTCACGGACCGTGTGGCCCTCGACGTACTCCATGACGATGAAGGGCACGTGCGAGACGGCGCCGCTCGGCTCGGTGAAGGTGTCTTCACCGGTGTCGTAGACGGCGACGATCGCCGGGTGGTTCAGCGCGGCAGCCGACTGCGCCTCGCGGCGGAACCTCGCCTGGAAGGACGGGTCGCGCGCGAGGTCGGAGCGCAGGATCTTGATCGCCACGGTCCGCCCGAGACGGTTGTCGTGACCGATGTGGACCTCGGCCATACCACCGCGGCCGATGAGCTCACCGACCTCGTAACGGCCCGCAAGGGTGCGGGGTGCCTCGTCAACCACTACGTGTCCTTAGGTGTCGTTGGGGATGCTGCGCCGTGGCTCTGCGAGCCCTGCGCTTCGACGATCATGGCATCCGGGCCGGTCCAGCCGGTCGATTCTACCGAGATCGTTCTTGAGAGGTGACCAGGACCTGGTGCCTCGCCTGAGGCTGAGGAGTCGAACAACGCCTTGGCCAGCGTCGCCGTGAGGACGACGACGAGGACGAGGACGAGCGCGAGCGTCGGCCAGCCGACCGACCTGATGGTGGCCAGGAGACCTGCGATCCCTGTCCGCCGTGCCCCGCCGCGGCGGGAGGACGGCGCTGAGCGACCTGTCCCGGTCCGTGCCGTCGAGCCGCGAGCAGGAGCGCTCCGGGTCGCGGAGCTGCGCGTGGTGGCTCGAGGGGATCGCACCGTGGACGACCCCGGTGCGCGCGGGGTACCCGCGACAGGCGTCGTGCGCGACCGCGCGGTCGTCCCCGGCGGGGGCACGCGCCGCCGGACAGAACCTGTCGGCTCCGAGGCAGACGTCACCGAGGTGCCGGCAGGTCTGCCGTCGGAAGAGCCCGGTCGGTCCGATGGGCTCGGACGGCTCGCGGGCTTCACGGCGTCCCAGGTGGGTGCGACAGGCTCCCACTGCTGGGCCTGCTGGGCCTGCTGGGCCTGCTGGGCCTGCTGGGCCTGCTGGGCCTGCTGGGCGTCGTGCCGCGGCGCAGGCGGCGGAGGGACGTCGCGCACGCGGGACGTCTCGGAGCGGGCCGGAGCCGCCGGAGCGGTGGTGCTGACCGGTGCTGGAGGTGGTGTCGGCTCGGCGTGGCGCGACGGGGGAGCTGCGGCAGGTGAGGCTGAGGGCGCGCTCGTGCTGGGCTCGGCCTGGGACGGGGCAGGCGGGACCGGCGGCACCGCTGGCGCGGAGCGCGTCTCGGTCCGTGCCTCGTCCTGGACGTCCGGTCGGTCGGTCGGCGGCAGCATCCGGCGTCCGACAGGAGCCTGCTCAGCACGCTCGTGCTGAGTGCCTGGCGATACCGGCGCGGCCGGGGCCTCTGGCTCGCGGACGTCCGGCAGCGGCACCGCGGCAGCGGAGGGGGTGCTCTCGGCTGCGGCCGGAGCGGTCGCCGGCACCCCAGCCGTCGGAGGAGCCTCACGACGGACCACGGGTGCGGCAGGCTCACGGCGACGCCGACCGTTGCCCCAGGGGTCGGCGGCGATCTCGTCGGCGAGCAGGTCGAAGGTGCGTGCCAGGATCGCACCGCTGCGCGGCCTGTCGAGCGGGTCCTTGGCGAGCATGCGCATGACGAGGTCTGCGAGCCCCGAGTGCACAGTCGACGGCAGCGGGGGCACCGCCTCGTTGACCTGCGCGACAGCGATGTCCACGGGGGTGGCTCCGGTGAAGGGCCGGTTCCCGACGATCGACTCGTAGGCCACGATCCCGAGGGCGTAGATGTCGGACGCCCCTGTCGCGGCCTTGCCGATCGCCTGCTCGGGTGACAGGTACTGAGCCGTGCCCATGACCATGCCAGCGGCCGTCATGGGGATCTGGTTCGACGCGAGGGAGACCCCGAAGTCGGTGATCTTCACCTCGCCCGAGCGTTCCAGCAGGATGTTGCCGGGCTTCACGTCGCGGTGGACCACTCCGGCGACGTGGGCAGCGTGCAGCGCCCGCGCCGTCTGCGACAAGATCGACAGCAGGCGGAGGACGGGCAGCACAGGCTCGCGCTCGAGGAGGTCGGACATGGGCTCGCCGTGGACGAGCTCCATGACGAGGTACCCCGAGCCCTGCTGCTCGCCGTAGTCGTACAGCTGGGCGATGTTGGAGTGCGACAGGGCCGCGCTGTTGCGGGCCTCGGTCCGCAGACGGTCCAGGAAGTCGGAGTTGCCCGCGAACTCTTCGCGCAGCACCTTGACCGCGACGTCGCGCGCGAGCGACTCGTCGTGGGCGACCCACACCTCGCCCATGCCGCCGACGGCGATCTGCCGGACGAGGCGGTACCTGCCGCCGAGCGCCATCTGCGCCTCGGGCTTCATCGGTTGATCACCGCTTCCATGACTGCTCGGGCGATGGGGGCCGCGACTCGGCCACCGGTCGCCTCGTTGCCGGCGTCTCCGCCGTTCTCGACGATCACCGCGACGGCCACCTCCGGGTCGTCGGCCGGCGCGAAGGAGGTGAACCACGCGTGGGGCGCAGCGTCGGCCGTGGTCTCGGCCGTCCCGGACTTGCCGGCGACCTGCACACCCGAGATCTGCGCGGAGGTCCCGGTGCCGTCCTGGACGACACCGATCATCATGTCGCGCAGGGTGTCGGCGGTCTCGCGGGAGATCGGCGTGCCGATCTCCTCGGGGTCGGTCTCGACCGCGACCGTGAGGTCGGGCGTCCGCACACGGTCGATCATGTACGGCTGCATGAGGGTGCCGCCGTTGGCGATCGCGGCCGAGATCATCGCGACCTGCATCGGGGTCACCTTCACGTCGTACTGGCCGATCGCGGATAGCGCGGTCTTCGCGGAGTCGATGGTCGCCCCGTCGACCTCGAGCGGGAACTGGCTGCTCGTCACCTGGAGCGGGATCGACATCCGGGAGTCGAAGCCGAAGGCCTTGGCCTGCTCGTCGAGGGCCTCGGGGCCGAGGTCGATGCCGAGCTGCGCAAAGGCTGTGTTGCACGAGGTGCGCAGCGCGTCGGCGAGGGTCGTGGTGCCCGTGGGAGAGCAGGACTCGCCGCCGAAGTTGTTGAGGACACTGCTCGACTGCGGCAGCTGGAGCTGGTCGGGTGCAGGGATCTGCTGGTCCGGGGTGACGGCTCCGCCCTCGAGGGCCGCCGCAGCCGTGACGAGCTTGAAGGTCGAGCCTGGCGGGTAGGTGCGGCCGGCGATCGCCCGGTTGTCGAGGGGGCGTGCGCTGTCGTCGGCGAGGGCCTGGAAGGCGGCGCTCGCGTCGGCGGACGAGTGCGAGGCGACGAGGTTGGGGTCGAAGGCGGGCTTCGAGACCATCGCGAGGACGGCACCGGTCTTCGGGTCGAGCGCCACGACGGCGCCGCGCTGGTCACCGAGGGCGTCCCACGCGGCCTGCTGCACCACGGGGTCGATGGTGAGCTCGACCGACGAGCCCTGCGGCGTCCCGCCGGAGATCAGGTTGCGGAACCTGTCCCACCACAGCGAGTCGGAGGTGCCGACGAGGTACTCGTTGGCGGCCCGCTCCATGCCCGTCGACTGGAACCTGAACGAGTAGTAGCCCGTGACGGCCGAGTACAGCTCAGGCTCGGCGTACACGCGCTGGTACATGAAGGCGTCGTCGACGGGGACCGACTCGGCGATCGTCTGGCCGCCGGCGATGATCGGCCCACGCTGGATGCTCAGGTCTCGGTAGAGCGAGCGGGAGTTGCGGCCGTCGGCGTTGAGCGTCGGCGCCTGGGCGACCTGGATCCACGTCGAGGCGACCATGAGCACGAGGAACAGGGCGAGGGCGACGACGGCGACGCGCCGGATGGGGACGTTCATCGGGGAGGCTCCGGCACGATCTGGGTCTGGTCGTCGTCCCCGGGGCGGACGATCTGGGTGTCGTCGTCACGGGAGACGGCGGCGGCCTGCGAGGTCGTCGAGCCGTGCGCGCCTGCGGTGTCCCGCGAGGCCGCAGCAGGTGCGGGCTCGAGGGTCGGCTTCGGCTCGGCTCGGGGCGTACCGCGCAGGGGCAGCGGCGTCGGACGCCGCGAGTTGTCGCTGATCCGCACGAGCAGGGCCACGATCAGCCAGTTCGCGAGGAGCGACGACCCGCCGTAGGCCAAGAAGGGCATGGTCAGGCCCGTGAGGGGGATGACGCGGGTGATCCCGCCGATGACGACGAAGCACTGCCACGCGACGACGAAGGCGAGACCGCTCGCGAGCAGCTTGCCGAAGCCGTCACGGGTGCCGATCGCGATGCGCATGCCGCGCTGCACGAGCAGCGTGTACATCGCGAGGATGGCGAGCACGCCGGTGAGGCCCAGCTCCTCACCGAGGGCCGCGAAGATGAAGTCGGACGAGGCGTACGGCACGATGTCTGGTCGTCCCGCGCCCCACCCGGTCCCCATGAGACCGCCGTTGGCCATGCCGAACAGGCCCTGGACGATCTGGTACGACCCGCCGAAGTCCCGGTCGTAGATGTCCGCGTCGAAGGCGTTGAGCCACGCGTCGAAGCGTCCTGCGACGTGGGGGAGCGAGGAGGCTGCAGCGGCTGCACCGACGCCGACCAGCACCAGACCGATGAGGACCCAGCTGACACGTTCGGTCGCGATGTAGATCATCGCGACGAAGAGGCCGAAGAAGAGCAGCGAGGTGCCGAGGTCCTTCTCGAAGACGAGCACGAGGATCGACACGAGCCACACGACGATGATCGGACCGAGGTCGCGCGAGCGTGGCAGCTGGAGGCCGAAGACCTTCTTGCCCGCGAGCGTCAGCGTGTCCCGGTTGGACACCAGGTACCCCGCGAAGAACACCGCGAAGGCGATCTTGGCGAACTCTGCGGGCTGGAGGGTGAAGGGACCCAGGCCCACCCACACGCGTGAGCCGTTGATCTGCTTGCCGATCCCCGGGAGCAGCGGCAGCAGGATGAGCACCAGGCCGACGACCATGGCCGTGTAGGTGTTGCGGCGCAGCGTGCGGTGGTCCTTGAGGACGAAGAGCAGCGCGACAGCGCCACCGACCCCCACGGCGGTCCAGCCGAGCTGGCGGGTCGCGAGCTCGCTCGTGGCTCCCTTGAGCTGCTGCCCGAGGTCCAGCCTGTGGATCATCGCGAGGCCGAGGCCGTTGAGCGCGACGGCGATCGGCACGAGGGTCGGGTCGGCGTACGGTGCCCGCCAGCGGACCACGAGGTGCAGGGCGAGGCTCAGGCCCGTCATGCCGAGCATGAGCATGTAGAAGTTCGCCGGGAGGGTCCCCTCCATGACGAGGCTGACGATCGCGTAGGCACTGATGCCGATCGCGAGGGCGAGGACGAGCAGGCCGAACTCGCTGGCTCGACCGCTGCGGACCCGACCAGGTTCGACCGTGGCCATCAGGAGGTGCCACCCGCGGTCGTCGGACTGTCCGGCGCGGCGTCTGCGGCAGCTGTCGTGGCGCCGTCCGTGGGAGTCGGGGTCTCGTCGGTCTTGTCGGTGGCCGGTTCGTCGGTCGCTGCGCCCTCGGGGGCGAGGTCCGCGACGCGCTGCCGGGCGTCGTCGAGCGACTTCGCACGGATCGTGCGCTCGAGCTGGTTGATCTCGAACCTGTCGAGGTCGGAGGCGACCACGTCGGAGGTCTCGTAGACCTCCGAGAGCTCGAGCGGCCCGATCGACTGCGAGATGCCCTGGAAGATGGTGACCTTGCCGTCGGCGAGACCGACGTAGTACTGCGTCTGCGTCCAGCGGTAGCCGAAGAACGCGCCGGTGCCGACGATCGCGAGCAGCACGACGAGGGAGACGAGGGTCCAGGCCCACCGGCCGCGGCCGGTCTCTTCCTCGAGCTCGGTCGACGAGATGCCGGTCCCGCGCTTGGCCTCGGCCTTTGCGGCCTTGGCGTCGGCGCGCTCCTGGGCTCGTGCGGCCTTCTTCTCGGAGCGGCTGAGCGACCCGGTGCCGGGCGTCGCCGTCGCGACCTCGACGGTCTCGTCCGGCTCGGAGGCGACCGCGTCAGGTGCAGCCGGCGACTGCTGGGACGACTCGGCGAGGGCGCCGACGGTCGCGCGCGCCTCGGCGAGCAGGGCTGCCGCCCGGGCAGCAGGGCCGTCGAGAGCCGTCGTGGGGGCGTCGCGGGTGATCGCGACAGATCCGACCACCTGCACGCCGGAGTCGGGCGCTGCGCCGTCCGGGAGGTCGTCGAGGTCCAGCACGTCGGCGACGATGCAGGTGATGTTGTCCGACCCGCCGGCGCGCAGGGCGAGCTGGACGAGCCGCTCGGCACAGGCCGTCACGTCGGTGTTCTCGACCATGGTGCGCTCGATCGTCTCGAGGCTGACCATGCCGCTCAACCCGTCGGAGCACAGCAGCCAGCGGTCGCCGGGGTGCGCCTCGCGGACGGAGAGGTCGGGGCTGAGGTCGAGGTCGAAGTCGCCGAGGACCCGCATGACGACAGAGCGCTGCGGGTGGTGCTCGGCCTCCTCGGCGGTGATCTTGCCGGTGTCGACGAGGTGCTGGACGAAGGTGTGGTCCTTGGTCACCTGGCTCAGCTGGCCGCCGCGGAGCAGATAGCCCCGGGAGTCACCCATGTGGGCCATCGCCAGCTTGTTGCCCGAGCGCAGCAGAGCGGTCACCGTGGTGCCCATGCCGGAGAGCTCAGAGTCTTCGCGGGCCCTGCGGACGAGCTCGAGCCGTGCGGTCTCGATGGCCTCACCGAGGCGCTCGAGGATCTCTGAGGAGCCGAAGGCCTCACCGTCGAGGGGAGCCAGGGAGGCGACCGCGAGAGACGACGCGATGTCTCCGCCCGCGTGCCCACCCATGCCGTCGGCCACGAGCAGCAGGTGCGGGCCGGCGTAGGCAGAGTCCTGGTTGTTGGACCTGACGAGTCCGACGTCGGACAGCGCGGCGTAGCGCAAGGCGATGGTCATGGCCTACCTCTGCAGCTCGACGACGCTCTGACCGATGCGCACCTGGGTCCCCGGCGACAGCGGGGTCGGGGCTGACACCCGCTGGTTGCCGATGAAGGTGCCGTTCGTGGAGCCCAGGTCCTCGAGGACCCACTGGTCGCCGGACGGGAAGATCCGGGCGTGGCGGGAGGAGGAGTAGTCGTCGTCGAGCACGAGGGTGCAGCTCGGCGCGCGCCCGATGAGGATCGCGGAGCTGGTGAGGGGGAGCGTGGTGCCGCGCAGCGGTCCCTCGCTCACGACGAGCCGGGTGGGCCGGTTCTTGCTCGGGGCGGGGGCCGCAGGTGCCGGGGCGGAGACCGTGCCGACGCCTGTGTCGTGCGAGCCCTTGCGTGTGGTGATGCGGGTTCCGTAGAGGTCGTGGCGCAGGACGCGCACGACGGAGTAGACGAACAGCCACAGCAAGACCAGGTAACCCAGCCGCAGCAGGGTGATCGTCAGCTCGTTCATCCGGGGCAGGTCACCATTCACCGTCGGCAGAGTCGTCGGCGACCCCGGTCCAGAACATGATGCGCGTCCGGCCGATGGTCAGCGAGTTCCCGTCGAGCAGCGTCGCGGCGGGGACCTGGTGGCCCTCGACGTACAGACCGTTGGTCGAGCCCATGTCTGTCGCGACCACGCCGTCGGGTGTCACGCGGATCTCGAGGTGCCGGCGTGAGACGCCCGGGTCGTCGACGACGATGTCGGCCTCGGCGCCTCGGCCGATCACTGTCACGGGGCCCGTCAGCAGGTAGCGCTGGCCGTCGATGTCGACGAGCGGGTGGCGTGAGCTCGGGGTCGCTCCGGCGCTCGCGGGGGCGACGGCTCCGCGGACTGTCGACGACCTGACCTCGAAGCGGCCGGTCTCGAGCCCCTCGACCTCTTCGAAGGTGACGGTCACGGCGCCGACGAAGGCGTAGTGCTGCGTCCCGGCGTACTGGGTGACGTTCGCTGCGAGCTCGTCGGCGAGGGGCTCCGCGCCCCAGCTCTCGATCTGCGCGAAGTCGTCGACCGACAGCTGGATGGTGAACTCGTTGGGTACCACCGTGCGGTCGCGGTCCACGGCTGCGGCGCGGTCGTCCACCTCGCGGCGGAGCGCGCTCGCCAGCTCGACGGGCTTCAGCTCGCTTCGGAAGACGCGGGCGAACGTGTTGTTCACAGCGCGCTCGACGCTCTTCTCGAACCTGTCGAGAACTCCCATGTCACCTCCTCCGATCGTGCTGCGCGGACCGTCGGCGGACGGCACGCAGGCCCGTGTGCTGGACCTATGATGGCTGAGGAGCGACCGGTTACCGGTCGCGACTCGCACTGCTACGTCGTCCCATCGTATAGACAGTTGGGTCGACGGTGCGTGGATGCACAGGGTTCAGCGTAGACGTGATAAGTTCTCTGAGTCTCGCGTGAGTGGCGGAATGGCAGACGCGCTGGCTTCAGGTGCCAGTGTCCGTAAGGACGTGGGGGTTCAAGTCCCCCCTCACGCACGTAGGTCCGTCTCGACGGACAGCAGAAGGCCCCGACCGGGTTCCGGTCGGGGCCTTCTGCGTCGTCAGGCCGTGCTCTCCCGCAGGTTGCTGCGGTTCTCGGGCTCGGCACACGGCCGGGTGGCGCCCTGCGCCTGATCCGCCGGGCCGTCGCCGACAGGGCCATGGCACTCGTCCGCCACCCGATCGTGCGCAGGTGGCCCGTCAGGGCAGCCACCCGCACGCGCGATCTTCACCCGCGGCACCCCGGGGAGGGGCTGTGCAGGCGGTGTGCGGGACGGCCTTCGCGCGCCGACCGGATCCGCACAGGGTCTCCCCTCGACAGGTCCCGGGCGGCGCGCGAGCGCGGCGTCAGTGCGCTGTCAGTGTGCCGTGTAGAAGACCGGCTCGGGCAGACCTGCCTCGGCCCGGACCTGGCGGGAGTAGCCCTCGATCGAGCGCAGGGCGTCGACCACGTCGGCCGCGGTGACGGGGAAGGGCATGTTGTGGATCGTCTCGCCCTCGACCACGGAGAGCTCGGCGACACGCTGCAGGTCCTCGACGTCGGTGGTCTTGAGGCCGATCTCGGTCAGGGTGTTCGGCAGACCCACCTTCGTGGTGAAGACGATGAAGTCTCGGATCTCCTCGGTCGGTGCGCCCTCGAGCACGAGCTGGGCGAGCGAGCCGATGTTGACCTTCTGGCCGTGGGTCAGCCCGTGCGTCTGCGGGGCGGCGGTCAGGCCGTTGTGGATCGCGTGGGCTGCGGCGAGACCACCGGACTCGAAGCCGAGACCCGAGAGCAGGGTGTTGGCCTCGACGAGCTTCTCGACGGCCGGTGTCACGAGGTCGTCCTGGACTGCCGCGATGGCCGGCAGGGCGTTCTCCCAGATGAGGTCCCACGAGAGCCTGGCCAGCGCGAGAGCCGTCTCGGTCTGGAGGCCGCCCGCCATCGTGGTCGCGTGCGCTCGCTGGGTGGCCCGTGCCTCGAGCCAGGTGGCGAGGGCGTCACCGACACCCGCGACGAGGAACTTCACCGGGGCGTTCGCGACGAGCTGGGTGTCGACCAGCACGAGGTCCGGGTTGTGCGGGAAGAACCTGTACTCCTCGAACTCGCCCTCCTCCGTGTAGATCACCGAGAGCGCGGAGGCCGGGGCGTCGGTCGACGCGACCGTCGGTGCTGATACCCAGCGGATCCCCGCGAGGTGGCCTGCGGCCTTCACGGCGTCGATGGTGCTGCCACCACCGATGCCGATCGCCACGTCGGCGCCGGCGTCCTGGATCGCCGTGACGAGACGGTCGACCTCACCCTTGGTGGCGTAGCGGCCGAAGGACTCGCGGACCACCGTCAGCCCCGCAGCCTCGAAGGATGTCCTCACCTGCTCTTCCACGATGCCCCAGACGACGTCGTCCGCGACGACGATCGGGGTCGTGCCGATCGGCGCCGTGAACTCGCCGAGCCGGGCGATCGCGCCCTTCGCCTGGACGTAGCGTCCGGGGCTGATGACTGTGCGGACGGGAATGGCAGAGGCGGACATGGCATCTCCTTCGTGGCGGGATGTGCTGGTCCCTTCGACCCTAGGCCCGGGTGTCGGGGACTGCCCAGCCTCGCGCTGGAGAGTGCCGTATCTCTCAGCAGGTGACGAAGGTGTAGCCCGGGTCGCCGGGCAGGCTCAGCGGGCGGTCGCGCCCCACGACGGGGATCGAGTCGTCGCCACGGCCGTGGTCGGCGCACGAGGTCTCGAGCAGCTCCTCGAAGTCGGGGGCGTCGTCGTAGACGATCTCGATCACCTGGCGGCCGTAGACCGCCGTGTAGTCGCCGCACTCGTCGTACACGGCGCAGTCTTCGGCGACGGCCAGGTCGAAGCCGGCAGCCTTGCCCCGGTCGCCCAGCTCGACGGTGTTCTTCTGGGCGATCGCCATGCCTGCGGCGTGCGCCCGCTCTACCAGCAGCGACGCGAGAGCGAGGTTGTCTGCCTCGGTGAGGAGTCCGTGCGAGCGGGTGTACGAGTCGAGGTTGTCGGGCTCGACGGCGTCGAAGCCCTTCTCTGCGCAGGTGTCCACCTGCTCCCCGAGGATCTCTGCGATCGCCTCGCGCTTCTCGGCCGTCGACGTGTCGAGCAGCAGCTCGTCCGGCCAGTCCGGGTCTTCGAGAGGGGCGCCGTCGACGTGCAGCACGAGGTCGGGGTGGTCGGAGAGCCAGGCCTCGGAGTCGCCAGGCTGGGTCTGGAACCCGTTGACGTAGCAGAGGTCGTAGCCGAGGCCGGCTGGCTCCGCGGTGACGTCACGGACGACCACGGTGACGCCCTGGGGCGGGTCGTACGCCCCGCCGAGCTGGTAGTCGACCTGCGCGCCTGCAGGAAGCAGGCTGACCTCGGGACGGGCGGTGCTGCCGGTCGCCCCGGAGCTGCCGGCATCGTCGGGCACCGGTCCGACGGTGGCTGAGGTCGCGGGGACCTGGTCGTCGGTGTCGTCAGGTGCGGGGTCCGTGGCGCAGCCTGCGAGCACGACGGTCAGGGCTGCGCAGAGGAGCATCCGCCCGTGGTGTGTCCGCCGGTCGGCTCGTCGGGGCGGGTGAGGTGCGGGTGCGACAGACATGGGCACCAGTATGCGGGTGGTGCGACGGGCGGACCGGTCGTGGTCTCGTCCCGCCTCCCCGTGGCTGGACCGGCCACCCCACGACCGGTCCGGGCCTGGCGGTGGTCGACAGGTGACAGGGCGGGGCGTGGGACGCCGGGCCCGCCCTCCGGTGAGAGACGACGACGGCCGGCCCCGGGGTCGGGGACCGGCCGTCGTCGTGATCCGGGCGCCGGCTGGGCCGCCCGCGACCGGAGGGTCAGGCTGCGGGGACCGTGTACCCGGCGTCCTCGCAGGCCGTGGTGAGCTCTGCGGTGCCTGTCGTGATCGCCTCGGCGTCGACGGTCACGTCGGGCGTGCCCGAGCCGGCGGCCGAGACAACGGCGCCGAGCGGGGAGCGCAGGCCCTCGATGGCCGACGCGAGGTCGGTCGGGGACTTCGCGATCGCCCCGACGAGCTCCTGACGCAGGTCGGAGACCTGGGTCAGCACGGTCTCGTCGACCGCGACACCCGCGAGGGCGGTGAGCTGGCTGACGATGCTGTCGTCACCACCGTCGAACAGCGTGCCGCAGACCGCGACAGGGTCCTTCGAGACAGCCTCGGCGGTCGCCGCGGCCGGGGCCGAGGTCGTCTCCGTCGAGCTGGAGTCGTCGGTGCCCGAACAGGCAGAAAGCAGAACCAATGAACACATAACCAGAGCAATCCTCTTCATACAGTCATCGTATCTGCGGCTGGCCAGTGAATATCCGGGTGGCCGGACGGCCTGTGGAGACGAATGGGCTGAGAAGGGGGCAGAAGGGCCTGGGGGAGGTGACCCTGGAGCTCTCGGCCGCTCAGCTCTGGTGTGTGTGCTCGGTCACCTCGGGAGCAGCGCACCAGCGAGCAGGCGCAGCGTCTCCTCGCGGGTCTCGACCCGGCGCGGGTCGCTGCCCACGTAGGCGGAGGAGACGGGCGAGATCATGATCTCGTCGGTCCTGACCATCTCGGCGAGCTCGCGGACCTTCGCGGCTGCGACCTCTGGGGTGCCGATCGCCCACGAGCCGCGGATCGCCTGGGCGATACCGGCGTGCTCTGGGGCGATGCCCTCGCGCTCGGCGTCCTCGACCAGCTCTTGCGGCTCGAGGCCCTGGCCTGTGCGCAGCCGGATCATCGACCGGATGTAGGGGAGCGCCCGGCGCTCGGCCTCCTCGGCGGTCTCCGCGACGACGGCGTTGATGATGCCGAAGGTCTTGGGCTCCGCGAGGTGCTCCGAGGGACGGAAGGCGGCGCGGTAGGTCTGCATCGCCTCGCGGGTGCCCTGCCCGGCGAAGTGGTGGGCGAACACGTACGGCAGCCCGAGGGCCGCGGCGAGCTGCGCCGAGTACATGGACGAGCCGAGCAGCCACGTCTCGGGTGCCGAGGTCGCGTGCGGGGTCGCCCTCAGCGGATAGCTGCGGCCGCGCAGGTCGAGGACCATGCCACCGGGGGACATGAGCTCGATGGTGTCGCGGACGTCGTCCGGGAAGGTGTCGACCGAGCTGCTGCCCTGGGCCGCGCCCGACCGCAGCATGTGGCTGGTCACGGGGTCGGAGCCGGGGGCGCGGCCGATGCCGAGGTCGATGCGCCCCGGGAACGCTGCCTCCAGGACGGCGAACTGCTCGGCGACCGCGAGCGGCGCGTGGTTGGGGAGCATGACACCGCCCGACCCGACGCGGATCTGCTGCGTCGCTGAGGCCAGGAGCGCGAGCAGGACGGGCGGGGTGGTCGAGGCCACCGCGGGCATGTTGTGGTGCTCGGCGATCCAGTAGCGCCGGAACCCGAGCTCGTCGGCCGTCTGCGCCAGACGGGTGCTGGCGGCGATCGCGTCAGCAGAGGTCTGGTCTGTCCTGACGGGGATGAGGTCGAGGACGGAGAGTGCGGTGACAGGGGTGACAGGGGTGCTGTCGACGGGCGCGGGGTCCACCGGCGTGCCGGTGGTGGGGTCGGTGCTCACTCAGGCTGCAACCGGGGTGCGCGTCGCGCTATTCCTCTCGGAGACGAGGTGCGAGGCGGGGTCGACCACGTCGGTCCCGGCGAAGAGCGAGTCCATGAGCAGGTCGTGGTCGGCGACTGACGAGGCCGGGGCCTCCCAGCCCGTCGCGAGGACCTCTTCGGGGCTGCTGTCGACCGAGAGGGCCGTGGTCGTCTCCGCGGGTGCGCTGCCGGTGAGCTCCGAGGCGTCGTCGGGGACGACGACCGCGGCGGCTGTGCGGCGGGCGTTCCACAGCGCACGGACGGCGTAGACGCCGATCGCGACCCAGATGACGTTGACGACCGCAGAAGGCCACGCGCTGTGCACCGACGCGCTCACCGAGAGGAGTCC
>Ga0247813_10000229_pt1 | contig 63961 bp, 43 predicted proteins | sample UWRJL169409C1_FD_180719 | JGI IMG/M metagenome (GOLD analysis project Ga0247813, IMG submission 180719) | Plant litter microbial communities from Arlington Agricultural Research Station in Wisconsin, United States - UWRJ-L169-409C-1 | ecosystem: Environmental > Terrestrial > Plant litter >... | reverse complement strand
GATAAACAATAGGGGAGGTATAGAAAAGGCAGAGGATACATAAATGTTACATAACTTTGAAATACAGTTGATTAGGAATTGAAAAAGGTTTGACGCCTACAAACGCCTGTCAACCCCCTACCAAACTCCTATCAGCCGCCTTAAATAGATATCTTCTCATTACCTTCTCTATACCTTTACTATACGTTCATTCACTACTTAACCCAACTCGATCCAGAACCAACGTATATCCTATTCAAATCATCTGCGGGCACATCTGAAAACACTTATATAAAGTTAAAGTTGGTCGCGGAAACTGCTTGCAAAAGTAGCATGATGAGCTATTCCACCAAAATCTGTGGGATGAAAGCGTCTAGATATTCCAATTCTCCTTGAAAAATCACTTTTGGGAAAAAACAAAAAAATTAGCACCAATGTGATACTGGTATTAACCCAATCTAGCCGAATTATAAACTAGTCTATGAGCGCCTAATCTAGATCAGTGCCAGACAAACGGACTACCAAACTTCACCGTGAAAATGTTAAGTAAAAGAAGTGTTGCGTCTGAAGCATTATTAAAACATAGGCAAAGATTCATTCAGGAACTTCCCCTTATTTTTCACTCTCTTTTTTCTCCATATGTAAATGAACGTCCTGTTGAGGGAAAGGGATCTGAATCTGATTAGACTTAAACGCTTTTGTAATAGATATTACCAGGTCGCTTCGGGTAGAATTGTTATCTGACATATGTTTCGTCCAAAAATAGATTTTGAGATTGATTGCACTGGCTCCAAACTCTTCAAATTGCACAACCGGAGGATGCGATTTGCTGATCCGTTCTTCTGCATCCAGCAATTCCCTCACTATTTGTCTGCATTTTTCCAGATCAGCATCATAAGACACGCCAATAAGGATGGATACCCGCTTACGGTTTCCTGCTAAGGTCCAGTTCATCAGGTGGGAGTTTAGTAAATCACCATTTGGCATTACTAAATCAGCTCCATCCCAGGTGGTGATCACACTGCTACGAAAACCAATGGACTTCATCGTGCCTCCCTGGCCATCCACATCAACAATATCACCTACATTAACTGGTTTCTCAAAAGCGATGATAAGGCCGCTGACTAAATTATTAACCAGGGTTTGCAGACCAAATCCAATACCAACACCTAATGCGCCGATAATGATAGTAATGCGATCCATAGGGATACCCACAGCTGCGATGGCTAGAAAAAGACCTGTGGAAAGGATAAATATACGTACCAGCAGTACCCAGCTACCTAACCGTTGTTTTTTTGAATCCTTGTCTTTACTGATACCCAGATGGTCATCAGAGGCAAAAAAGGAAACAATTTTAGAGACAATAACTGAAATGGACATTATTGCAAGGAAGAGAAACAGGGAGTTGATGGTAAATGTATAATCGCCGATAGTTCTGTCCCTGCTCAAAAAATTCAGCAGCGGCTGGGAAAGATATTCAAATAAGGGAAAATTGTGTCCCATTAAAATGATCCATCCCAATACCAAAAGTACATACAGTAAAAAGGGCGCTCTTGAACCTACCCGACCAAAGTTTAAATAGAATAGCTTTTTATCCTGAACTGTATAAACATCGAAAGCGAGAACCAATCCCTCATTGATAAACCTGACTACCCAAAGGAATAGGATGGCAACAATAACATTCAGGAATCCACCTATGAATAAGGTTTTAGACACATTGTAGCGGCCAAATATATTTAAGGCGACGGAACATATCTCCAGGAAAACCATCAAGCCGATGGAGTAGGCTATCCATTTCTCCCGCAATTCATGCTGACGGCGCTGAAAAATGATAACAATACCCGAAAAAACGCCTGCCATGGCTACCACTAGCATAAACCACCGCTCCGTTCTGGATGCCTGTAACACGAGGTTATCTGCTGCCGCCAAAAAGAAAAAAGTCACCATGAGCAACCATACCAACATCCAGTATCGGGTAATATATCCCCTGAAGATAATTGTGAGGCATAAGCAGGAGATCAGCCAGAATATGACATTCAAAATAAAGGGTGGAGAAAAAAATAGGAACTGAAATATACTAATCACCAGCAGCACCGCAGATAATACCGGGTACCTGATGACCAGTTGTCCTTCATAACTTTTGTTAAGTAGTCCCTTCGCGGTATAAATCATCTTCAGGGAACGCAGATAGATAAAAGAAAGCATAGCCAATCCTGCGAGTGCTATTAATTTCCAGAGATTGTTGATAGTATAAAACTGAAGGGTCAGCAAGCCCTTTACCTTAGAGAAATTCAGGATTTCCTGAAATGGCCTATAGGATCCTGGTGTATTTCCAAGATTGGGAAACTCCCGGCTCAGCGTAGTTTCTGCCATCTTCTGTTCGTCATGCTCAATTTCATCTATATTTAGCCGTAGCTGGTTGATTTCCAGATTGTACGCATTGAGCAACCGCTGTACATTCCTTTCGGCTATTTTGAGTGCGGAATCTACAGGGCCCGTTTCTTTGGCAAGTGTGACCAGGCTGCGAAGATAGTCTACCAACTCCAGTGAGTCCTTAGGGAATTTAAAGAGTGCCGGGGTGGTCAACAGGGAATCCATTCGAAACCTGTATCCGGTCAGTACCTGCTGCCTGGTATCCAGTCTCAGTTTGCTCACCCTTGCTTCCCCAATCAGCTCATTGATTATTTTTTTAGTTGCTGTCAGATTTCGATACGTCTGAGCCGTCCCTTTGTTGATAAAAACGCCGTCAGCAGCTACTTTGAAGTCGCCCTGAATTTCCTTCAGGTTCTGCTTGAGTGCAGCGGTATCCAGCCCCGATTTCATATAACTCTTCGCGCTCTGCATCGTTAGTCTTACTTCTTCGAAGATCCTTAACTGAATCGCAATTGCTTTATCTGCATCAAATTCGGCCTTGCTTTTGATGGCAGACTCTTTTGCGAAATCCTGCATTCTGTCTACAAAGCCTTTCGCAATGCTATCCTTTCCGGTAACTGAACTGTCACTATTCCTGCGCTGCGCGGAAGCACCTAAGAAGAAGATGCTGAGCAGTACAAAAATAAAAATACGAAAAAAGCTTTTTATATGCATGATGATGAGGCGTGGTTCAATCTTATTGTTCTATAGTTATCATTGTTCTATAGTTATTCCATTGATCGCAACTTCCTTGCACATAATTGAAATGACAGAACTTCCAAAGGTATCGCCATAAGATGCGGACGAGAACTGATCTGAATAGTTGTACAAGGATGCCTGTTTGAACCTGACACTTCTAGGTGCATTTTTACCATAGCTATCCGTAATGGTGATTGTGCCATCAAAACGTGTTTTTTTCTTAGCGAATACTTTTAGCAGGTCATTACTCATCTGTTTGATATCAAATGACAGATAAATTGCAGAACCGGTAAGGGCCAGTGACGGTAGTTTAGTTTTAGTGCTATCAGCAGCTGTTTTTACTTCGGCCATATCTTCCTCACTTGTCCGCGAGATAGATGTGCTCAATGAATTCAAATCGGCTGTTATTGATTTACCTTCATGAGTAATGATCATTTGTATCTTATTGCGGGATTCTTCCGATTGTGCAAAGGTCTGTGATGCCAGGAATGTTAAGGAAATAAGGCTGAGCGTAAATAAAAATAAGTTTTTCATGTATTTTTGTTTTTATAGATAACAAGCTCGTATAGAAAATGTTGTACGAACAAAAAATAATAATATTTCAAACTATCATGTTGTGAGGCTGTTTAATAACTAACAACTACCAAAATAGATTAAAATGGAAAACACAGAAAAAACAGTTGAGGTTTTAAACGACCTTATTGAGATTAACAATGATAGAGCTGATGGATTTAATAAAGCAGCAGCAGATTTGAAAGATGAAAATATTGATCTGAAAGCTATCTTCGATAAATTATCATCAGAGAGCAGAGCAAATGTAACCGAGCTTGCCGGTCTGGTGGGCAGAAACGGAGAAAATCCTGATACTGGTAATACGATTCTGGGAACTTTACATAGAGCCTGGATAGATATTAAAGCAAGCTTTGGCGGTGATGATCGTCACAGTATCTTAGCAGAATGCGAAAGAGGAGAGGATGCGATCAAAAAAGCCTATAGAGATGCACTTCAGGAAAATGAATTAGGTGAAAACGTGAGAACAGTATTATTGCAACAACAAGTTGGTGTAAATGCTGGTCACGATGCCATCAAAGCTTTAAGAGATGCACATGCTGCGCTTTAAGCTATAATTTTTTGATGAAAGGGTGTCTTCAAAAGGGCACCCTTTTTTTATGAGTTATTCCCTGTACGATTATCCTGCAACAGGCGATAAATTCCTTACTGAGCCTATACTGAATAAGTAGCTATTTTTTTGAATCATATACCCGATTTCATTTTTTGAAAAGTCTTACCTTATATTATGGTAAAACCGTAAAACGTAAACAAGAAAAAAATCTTTTCAAAGGGCTAACGACGTATTAATGATGTTTAAAAAAATTCTTACTGCTGGTTTCTTATTCAAACTGACGTTGATGGTTAGTACGATGCAGGCACAAATGGTTGATCATCAATTATGGTACCAGCAACCTGCTAAAATATGGACTGAAGCACTTCCTGTAGGAAATGGCAGGTTAGGTGCAATGGTTTTTGGTGGCGTTGAAAATGAACTGCTTCAATTGAATGAGGCCACATTATGGTCTGGCGGTCCGGTAAAAACCGGAGTGAACAGCCATGCGTTTGAAAATCTTGCACCTCTGCGTGAGGCCTTATTCAAAGGTGATTACAAAAAAGCACAGGAGCTTACCAAAAATATGCAGGGGCAGTATTCGCAAAGTTTTTTGCCTTTATGTGATCTGAAAATCAATCAGAATTTTAGTGGAGCCCGACCTACCGCGTATTACCGGGATCTAAATATCGGTGATGCCATAGCCACCACTAAATATACTGTTAATGGTGTTGATTATAAACGCGAGGTTTTTTCTTCTGCTGCTGATCAGGTGATGATCGTAAAGTTAAGCAGCAGTAAAGCTCGTCAGTTGAACATCAGAATTGAGAATAGCAGCCAGCTAAAGTTTACTACTGATATTTTGCCTGAGCACGTTTTCAGGTTAAAGGGGAAGGCCCCTTCCCATGTAGAACCCAGTTATATAGACTATAAAAAAAATCCCATTGTATATGATGATCATGACGCATGTCGGGGTATGCGTTTTGAAGTGTTAACCAGGGCTGTCACTAAAGATGGGAAAGTAACTGCTGATGCCAATGGAATTAGAGTTAGTGATGCTTCTGAGATCACCATTTTTATTGCTGCTGCGACGAGTTTTAATGGATACGATAAGTGTCCTGATTTGAATGAACATCAATTGGCATCACAAGCCCTTGCTGCAGCTGTGGTAAAAAATTATCAGGAATTGCTTGCTGCGCATCTCCATGATTTTCATCGCTACTTCAATAGGGTGTCACTAAAATTAAACAATAATGTGGGCAGTAAGGCGAATTTACCGACAGACCAGAGACTTGAAGCTTACAATAAAAAAGGAACAGATCCCGGACTTGAAGCATTATACTTTCAATATGGCCGGTACCTCCTGATCAGCAGCTCCAGAACTGCGGGTGTACCAGCTAATTTACAAGGTATATGGAACAAAGAACTTCGTGCTCCATGGAGCTCTAATTATACCAGTAATATCAATGTGCAAATGAATTACTGGATGGCTGAAGCTTGTAACTTGTCTGAAATGCATCAGCCTTTATTTGGTTTAGTTGATGCATTATCACATACTGGTGCTTTGGTGGCCAAAGATTTTTATCATGCCAATGGCTGGGTAACACATCAAAATACTGATATCTGGGCTATTGCCAATCCGGTGGGGGATGTGGGTAAAGGTGATCCCAAATGGGCTAACTGGTATATGGGCGGTAATTGGCTGACCAGACATTTGTGGGAGCATTATCTGTATACGGGCGACTTAAATTTTTTAAGGGACACAGCTTATCCTTTAATGAAAGGTGCGGCACAATTTACCTTAAGCTGGTTGATCCCAGATGGTAAAGGTCATTTGGTGACAGCTCCTTCTACCTCGCCAGAGAATGATTTCTTTTACGGAGACCATCAGGTTGGTGAAGTTTCTATAGCAACCACGATGGATAATGGTATTATCAGAGACCTGTTTGATAATTTGATTGCAGCCAGTAAAATATTGGGTAAAGACGAGGCTTTCAGAGATACATTGCTGGCCAGTAAGAACCAGCTTTTACCTTACAAAATAGGAAGTAAAGGCCAGCTGCAGGAATGGTTTGAAGATGTTGAGTCGCCAGACCCACATCACCGTCATGTGTCGCACCTGTATGCTATCTATCCGGCAAATCAGATTTCCGTAGTAAAAACACCAGAGTTGGCAGAAGCGGCAAAAAGAACACTTGTTTTGAGGGGCGATGAAAGTACTGGCTGGAGCCTGGCCTGGAAGCTTAATCTTTGGGCACGTTTACAGGATGGTGATCATGCTTACCAACTCTACCGTGATCTTTTGAGGCTTACGCGCGAAAACGGTGAGCGTCTCAGGGAAGTTGGCGGATTGTATCCTAATATGTTTGATGCGCATCCGCCCTTCCAGATTGATGGAAACTTTGGCGGAACTTCCGGACTGGCAGAAATGCTTTTGCAAAGTCAGGATGATGATATCAGTTTGCTGCCTGCCATACCTAAAGTCTGGGCTGCTGGAGAAGTAAAAGGTTTAGTGGCCAGAGGTGGTTATGTGGTTGATATCAAATGGAAAGATAGTAAGGCAGCTGAAGTAAAGATTTTGTCAAGGAATGGTGGCTTCTGTACGGTAAAATCTATCAATCCCTTGTGGCTAAAGGGGACGAAGCTGAAGAGTGATAAAACAAATAATGGTTACTCACTGACTTTTAAAACGGAAAAGGGACGGGTCTACCTGCTTAGGCAATTATCATGAGGATTAAACATATTTTTGTGATGTAACCTAAATATCATGGATTTGTGTCTATTTTTGGTTATCGTTTCCACGAACAGGTCAGGTTATGAATCATATCCCCATACATATATTACAGGACAGAACTACCCAGGGCCTGCAGATCAAATATATTCAGCAGCAGGATATGCAAGATACTGATGCCCCATTGTATGCACACCGGGACGATCATTATATGTTTTTTGTTTTAGAAGAGGGGAACGGATCAATGATGGTTGATTTTAATGAAGTATATCTGTCCGAAAGAGGTCTGTACTACGTACTTCCCGGTCAGGTACATTGTCCCGGTATCCATGACTTTGTATCGGGATGGTTCATTGCTGTGGATACTTCACTGATACCGCAGGAATGCAGAAATGTATTTGAAAGTCAATTGGTATTACAGCAGCCTTATCCGCTTAATGCAGTAGAAATGGGGCAGTGTAGTGCGATTCTGGGGTTAATTCTTGATAAGTACAATGAAGAAGAAATCAATGCTTTCCGTATGACGACAGTACGGGCGCTGCTGCAATCTTTCATGGCTATAGTGGCAGGTTATTATTGTGATACCAGTGGCGCTGATAAAAAAGTATCGCGCCTGGTTCAACTAACCAGCCAATTTAAACAGCTCCTGAATCAGCATTTGTGGTCTGTTAAAAGCCCCTCCGGTTATGCTGCACTGTTAAATGTATCAGATGCCTATCTGAGCGAAGTCCTTAAAAAACAAACCGGGTTTCCTGCCAGTTATTGGATCCAGCAGGGCATCATGATGGAAGCTAAACGTCTTTTGTACTACACTGAACTCAGTATTAAAGAAATTGCCCACCAGTTGGGTTATTCTGACCATTCGTATTTCTCCAGGTTTTTCAGTAAGGCTACAGGTCTGTCTGCCACGGCATTTCGACAGCAATACCGCGAATAGTGCTACAAATACAGTATATATGCTATTTTAAACCCGTTGGAAATCAGGTTTCTTTGTGACATTAATTTAATGTCACATGAAAAAATCCATCTTAAGCCAAATCAAAGATAAAGCAGGAAAGTTGATTGAAAGCCAGCTGCTCAATACCGGAAGCGTATTAAATGTGCGCAGCTGGGAAGAATCCAGGTTAATAGAAATCGAACTTCACCTGCCTTCTGTTAATATGCGCGACTGGAGACAGATTCCTTACATTAAGTTTCGCGTTGATGGATTCAGCTTCCGCGATTATAGTCCATTTGGATGGGATGAGGAAACCTCCACTTGTTCCTTATTGATTGATGCTGATCACCAGGGACCCGGAAGCAGTTGGGCAAAAAAGCTGAAAAGCGGTGATGGCGTATCTTATTTTCGTCCGGAAAGTACACGTCAGTTTCCCCATCCTACAGACTTTGTGGTTGGTTTGGGTGATGCCAGCAGTGTCGGACATTTGTTGGCGCTTCAGCAACTCACCGTTCCTGTCAGTCGTTTAGATATGGCTGTAGTGCTGGATAAAGCTCAGAGTACAGACTTGCTGCGTGATAATTTTTCTCCGGCAATCAATACCATGTCCAGTTATGATGAACTGGCAGACTGGCTGATTAAACAGCAGTATGCTATTGCCAATACCTCATTTTATATCAATGGTAACCATCAATTAGTAGTCGCATTACGTAAATTATTAAAAAAAATGGGGCATGAGCAGATTCGTGTGAAAGGATTTTGGTCTTGACAAGCAGGCAGCTTATAGCATGTGATCCAATACATGGATAGGTTTTTCTATCAGTATGGTTTCGAAGTCTTTTCCTTCAACAGTGATCTGCTTTTGCGTGCCTGTTACTTTCCAGTCTTTCTGCACTTTTCGAATACCAATCGGGTAGATGTCAATTCCCTTGTCGTGAATTTTCATCCTGATGAAGTTCTTAAAGTCCGGGTTTGCCAAAGATGAAGAAGATTCATCCTCATGCATACTCAGCAAAAGATTAGACAAGTAGAGATAGACTCCCATCAATAATGAAGAAATTGTGCCGCCAACTGCACTGAAAATCAATACGATCATCGCATTGCCCCACCAGCTTCCCCAATAATCCATCAGGGTGGTCTGTGCTATCCAATACATGGTGCCGAATAACATCACTGTCTGACATAGCGCATGTAATAATCCGATCAAAGAGCTTCCGGGTTTCCTGGACACGCGGTCTACAAACAGCCAGAAGCCCGCAAAGAGTGCGCCTATGCTGATGGCCAGTGAGGGGCCTCCCAAAAAATAAACCGCCATGGTTTCAAAAAAACGGGCTGTAGAAATGCCAGTAAAACCGTCGAGGAAAAATCCGCCGCTGAGCGCGACATGGTGACTCTGAAACAACCAGAACAAGTAAAGATAAACCAGGCAGGCCAGGCTGGTGAATGCGGGGTTTTTAACTGGGAAAAGTAAGTTTCCCAGTAGCAGCGCTTTTGAGTCTGCCACCTCAGGGAAAACTTTTTTCCGTGCAATTTTATCACCTGTTATTTGACTATCCAGGGATTCCACAGCAGCAGGCAAGTTGTGCGTGAGGTGGAGAAAAGCTCCGCCGCCACCTGAGGTGATGTACTGGTGACCATTTTCCGTAGCAGAATAGCGCGAATAATGGTGTAAATCGCCAGTCATATTCACCGCCAGCCTGAACTTCTTACCAATCACCCCATATTCGTCACGGATATGTCTGGCGATAAAAAATTCCAGCCGTTCAAAGGACTGGTCATCTTTTCTGATCTCGTTATACACCCATGCAGGCTCCGCAGTGACCAGAATAATTTTATCACCCTCCTGCATTTCCACTTTGGCAATACGGCTAAAATAGTCGAGCTGTGGTTGGTCTATATTGGAATTCAGTTGAATATCTGTCGCCCAGATCCAATAGTTATGCGGGAGTGGAATCGCAAAATAGCTTCTTTTTTGTACCGTCTGCCAGATGCCTATACTGCGCTGCTGACAAAAGAGTTTCATGAAATTACCTAAACCATCATACCAGTCATGATTTCCGGGAATGGCGAACAAAAGTGGTCGGGTGGCATCAGTAAATTTCTCAGTTCTGTCGCCCGCTGCATCAAAAGGAAGGCGGAACTTTGAATTATAGGTGTCAAGCGTAGGGAATGGATAGACTTCATCACCACCTAAAACCAGCAGGTCTCCGCGGTGGGTAGTAACCGGAGCATCTTTTTCGTCCTCACCCTGCAGGCTGAGCGTTTGCTGCGCAGCTTTTTTTGCCACTGAAAAGGTAGAATTGAATCCGTCTCCTGTATCACAGATAAAGTCTACCCATATTTCTTTTTTTCCGGCAGCCAGTCTTTCCCTTAATCTGCCAGGATCAGCTTCTTCATCTTTAGTTCCTAAGGCGGCTTGTAATTCCCTTCGATCGGCATAGTTGCCAAATGTTCCTGAGATCACAGATTTTAATGCGATGTTCAATAACATGGTCGGCTGAAACCAATTGGTCATTTTAGCTTTTTTGTAGGGACTGTCTTTCATTGGGATATATGTGCTTTAAAGGCGATGAAAGGTATTAAATTATTATTGAATCGGATTCATGACAAAAGCATTTTGATCGGATCATTAATTTGGATACATTCGGCAATAGCAAATGGATACGAACAAAACAACTTTAACATTACTGCAACCAAAAAAGCATTTCGAGATTTTGGACGGATTAAGAGGGGTTGCCGCTTTAGCCGTTGTGATCTTTCATTTTATGGAGTGGGTTTTCACAGATCCCAGCAAGAACTTTATCGGACATGGCTTTCTGGCTGTTGATTTCTTTTTCTGCCTTTCGGGATTTGTGATTGGCTATGCTTACGACGACCGTATCGCAAAAATGGGTATTTCCAGGTTCTTCCTGTCAAGGATTATCAGGCTACAGCCACTGGTTATCGCAGGATCGGTGTTGGGTCTGCTCGCATTTTTGTTTGATCCCTTTGGCGGCCATACGGAAGTGTATAGTACCGGTAAAATCATTTTAACTTTTTTATGTTCGATACTGATGATTCCCTATCCGGTAATAGCCGATCGTGGATTTAACCTTTTCAGCTTTAATGCCCCGGCATGGTCTTTATTTTGGGAGTATGTGGCGAATATCGTTTACGGATTTGTCCTTTATCGGATTCGCCGGGGGTTCCTGTTGCTGCTGACCATCATTTCTGCCCTAGCGCTGTGTTTTGTAGCTTATCGGTCCGGCAATTTATTGGGCGGCTGGAGTGGTCCGACTTTTTGGGATGGATGCGCCAGGATCTCCTATTCGTTTTTAGCAGGGTTGCTGATTTACCGTTCCAACTGGATTATAAAAAACAAAATCGGATTTATTGGTCTGGCTGTATTACTGGTACTGGCTTTTTTAACGCCATCTTCCAACTGGAATTGGCTATCCGAGCCACTGATCGTACTCTTTTACTTTCCTTTGCTGATCGCTTTAGGGGCAGGAGCTGCAGTATCAGGTAGCTTAAAAAAGCTTTGCGTATTTTCCGGAAATATTTCCTACCCCTTGTACATGACACATTATGCCGTGTTATGGATGTTCGGAAATTATTATACCAGTCGTCATCCTGTTGGTCTGCAATTATCGCTTATTATCATTGGGGGAGTCGTGCTCCTCGTTGGAGCAGCCTACCTGGTCATGGTCATGTATGATATCCCATTAAGGAAATATCTGAACAATAAACGTAACAGCGGGGTGCTGCAAAGCTAATTATTAAATAAATCCAAATTTCACCTTTTTTAGCTGTCATTAATTAGAAAAAGAGGGAGGGGGCATTGTCTTCGGTAAATGTTGCGCTAATCTTATTCTTGCCTCGGTAACAATCGCCCGGCTATGTTCATCACTGATCATAAACAGGTTTGAAAGCTGTTCAAAAGTATAACTATCAATGGCATACAGATTAAAAAATGTTCTTAGGGTTTGGGGAATCCGCTGTAAAATGGTTAGCAGATGATGATAACTGATATGGGGAGAAAAAACGGAATGATGAGTATATTTCGGTGGATCAGCCTTACTGAAATCAATTTGATGAAGTCCTTTGTGGGACTGTCTGATGAAGATACCAATCAGTATTGTCTTCAGCCATTGATCAAAGGGAATCTTATCCTCATATAGACTTAGCTGCTCAAAAATAAGTATAAAACCATCATTCAGCTGTTGAAGGGCTTCATCCTTTCCGGAAGAGTAGCGTAAGCATATACCCATTGAAAATGTATAATAATTTTGGTAAAGTAGTTTCTGGCTTGCCCGATCTTTTATAAGGCATCCCTGAAGTAAATCATTCAAAACTTTCGTTCCCATTGTGCAGATTTTATTATTGTAATATTTATTAATCTCACTATTATCAAGTTGGTATAAATTTCAAATGAGAATGTTAATAACTTAGCAGAATAAATAATTAAGTTAATGCAGTGGCGTTAGTCAAATGTATACGCTAATATTCAGTTGAACAAGAAGGTACCAGGAGTTCACCAACTTACCCCAATGAAACTATGGTTGATAATCAGATAGATAAATCGAAAAAAAAAGAGCCCGTTAATTATAATGAACTTTGTCCGGTAAGAAATGTGCTGGACAGATTTGGAGATAAGTGGTCGATATTGGTGATCGTAGTTCTGGGCACTGCCGGGAAATTACGCTTTAATGAACTGCAAAAGGAAATAGGGGACATTTCTCAGAAGATGCTGACCATTACCTTGCGAAAATTAGAAGCAGACGATCTGGTCATGCGAAAAATATATCCTGTTATTCCGCCAATGGTCGAATATACGATTACCGACCGGGGAACTACCTTACTGCCCTTGATTCAAAATCTGACCGATTGGGCGCAATTAAATATGCCGGGAATAAATAGCTCCAGAGAAAAGTTTAAGCGTAAAAACACCAGTAAAATATAATCGCAAACCTAAGGGCACCAAAATGGAGAATTTTTTCTTTAAGACAAATGCCATTAGGTTCGTTCCTGAATATGAATATTTTCTTTTGATATTGTACACTCATTCAGTAACATCATCACTTCATTAATAATTTCTATATTAGGACATTTTACAGCAAATTGTTTTAATGAGTAAGTTGAAGGCCAAATCTGATGAAGAATTAATTTCCATGTTAAGCGATGGAGATATATCATCAGTTGCTGAGCTTTATGACAGATACTGGAAAATTTTGCTTGCAAAGGCTTTTGACAGACTTAAAAGCACTGAGGAGGCAGAGGAAATAGTTCAGGAATTATTTATCAAAATCTGGCGTCGTCGTCAACGCATAGAACTTCAATTTTCCTTCAAGACTTACATTTTTGCGGCTTTGCGTTATGAAATTTTACATCATATAGCGAAGCAGCAGTATCGTAAAAATGATATCTCCATTGATGCGACAGATTATCTGGAGTTATTGGCTCAGGAAGAAGAGTTTCATTCTTTAGAAATGAAAGAATTACAGCAGAGAATTGATTTAATTGTAGACAGCTTGCCAGAAAAATGTAAGATTATCTTTAAAATGAGTCGTAATGAAGGTTTGAGCGCTAAAAAAATTGCGGAAGAGTTAGGTTTGTCGCCACGGACCGTAGAAACTCAGATTGGCAAAGCGATAAAGGTGCTGAAAAAGTCTTTTAAGGGTTCTGATCCTTATATTTTTCTTGTTGTTTGCGAAATATTGAAGCAAAAACAATAAATCTCTTATTTATTTTCAATCCGCGTACGTATTCTGCTAAAATATATACGCTATACTATTGTCAACTAAATTCTATCAATGATGGGTGTTCCTGAACATGTGAAATTTCTGATTCTGAAGTGGCGGCAGCGACGCTTGAGCGAAACTGAACAGGCGGAGCTGGATGCCTGGTACGACACGCCACTTCCTGAAGTAGTCTATATGGAAGGGCAGAGCGAAGCACATACGAAGGCTAAGTTGTTAAAACAGATTCGGCGGGAGATGGGCGATGAGCAAAAGAAAGTTGTTCGTTTGTTCCCAATCTGGTTCAAGGTGGCTGCTGCTATTTTACTCATTTTAGGTGCCACACTATATGTTACCCAATATCCTGGTATAATCGCTGATGGTGGATTGAATACACATGCCGTGATTAGTCAGGATGAAATCAAAAAGATTATTCTCCCAGACAGCAGTATTGTATGGCTGAAGAAAAACACTCATTTTTCCTATCCTGAAACATTTGGAAAAGATTCACGTGATGTCATTTTAGATGGTGAAGCATTTTTTGAAATTGCACACAATAAACGCTGGCCATTCAGAATAAAATCAGGAAATTATATAACTACAGTTTTGGGAACCAGTTTTAATTTAAAAACAGGTAATAAAAACGAAGATTATGCCATTGCTGTATTAACAGGAAAGGTAGAGGTTGCCAAAAAAGGAGCATTTAAACAAACACGTGTATATTTCGTGTCTGCCAACCAATCTTTTCATGCTGATGCCGGGAAGGTAGAAACCATATCTCCTGCCATTAAAGAAGAGCAGATAAAGGAGCTGATCAAAGGTACTGAATACGATATGGCCTTTGTGAAAGTACCATTTGAACTGATCATGAACCGCTTTGAGCAGAAGTTTAATGTACAGTTTGAAGGTTATACAGGCGAGTACAATTCTTGTGTGCTGACAGCAGACCTTACTAATTTATCTTTAGAAAAATCGCTGCAGATACTTTGCAGTTCTATCAATGCAACCTATAAAGTAGACCACAATAAAATTAAACTAACGGGAGGGGGCTGTTTTTAATGAATAGATAACTACTCTGTATCATTATTGAAAACGGAGGTGCGACAACACCCCCGATTCTCGGTTTTATAATTTTTATTTCTCAAATAATTAAACCTTCCAAATGTATAAAAAATATTTGACATGGAATTTCCATGTCCGCACACACCATAAAGATTACACCAGCAATTCAGCAAATTTTCAATTCAGAGGTCTGACTGTGTTTTGCCTGCTGGTTCTGCTGTTTATCTGCAATAACTATGTTTCGGCACAGTCTCTTTCCGAAAAAAAATATACTGTCAGCTTTAACAATTCTTCTCTGGAACAAGCTGTTAAGCAACTGGAAACACAATCTAAAATAAAATTTGTATACAATGAAACGCTGATTAGCCAACGCAAGAGACTAAGCAACAGCTTTAAAGATAAAACCCTGGCAGAAATTCTGACAGTGATACTTGATGAATATGATGTTTCTTATGAAATGATTGATAATAAGTATATCATTCTCAAAAGTCTTGAACCTAAACCTGCCCGCGGAAATGCTGTTTCAGAAGTTCAACCATCCAGACAGAATGGGTTTGTGCAGACAGGACTTGTCCTGGATGAAACAGGGCTGCCGCTTCCAGGAGTGTCTATCCGTTTGAATAATGCTTCAAATGTAGCCTTAACAGATACTAAGGGTCGCTTTCAAATTGGCATTCCACGTGATGCAACCCTGCTGATCTTTACCTATGTAGGTTATAAAAATACAGAACTTAAAGCGAGCAGAAACCAGGAACTGTATCTGAATCTGGAACCAGATCCCGGAAGATTGGACGAGGTGAATGTAATTGGTTACGGTACTTCAACCAGGCGTACCAGTACGGGTTCGTCAGGTGGAATCGATGGAGACGATCTGATGAAAACTCCTGCATCCAACCCGGCTGCTGCTTTGCAGGGAAGAGTTCCGGGAGTATATATTACGCAGGGAAACGGTCTGCCGGGTAGTCCGATGCGATTTACCATCCGTGGTACCAATTCATTGGCAGGAAGAAATAACCCGTTGTTTATTGTAGACGGGGTACCTTTTCTGGCAGAGGCTGTAAATGCACAGGCAGGGAATGCGTTAGATGCGGCAAATGGTTCTACCAGTCCGCTGAACAGTTTAAATCCTGCAGATATTGAAAGTATTTCGGTTTTGAAAGATGCAGATGCAACGGCAATCTATGGTTCAAGGGGAGCCAATGGGGTGGTACTGATTACCACTAAAAAAGGTAAGGCTGGTAAAACAAGTGTAGAGGGAATGGTAAAACAGGGATTCTCTGAAGTAGCTCATTTTGTGAATTTGCTGAGTACCCAGCAATACCTTGCTATCCGCCGTAAAGGATATGAAAATACGGGTATAGACCCTGTAACCGATGATGCTTATGATCTGACAAAATGGGATCAGAATGCGCAGACAGACTTTCAAAAATTGCTGATTGGCAATACGGCACAGATGACGGACGCTAACATAGCTTTAAGTGGTGGTGATGAACGGACTAACTTCAGGTTCAGTGGTACCCACCTTCGCCAGGGAAATGTTTTTACCAAAGATCAGGGATATCAAAGAAGTTCTTTCAACCTGAACGTGGGTCACAGGAGTCTGGATCAGAAATTTGAAGTTTCGTTTTCTGCTATTTACAGTTCAGAAAAAAATAACGTTTCTGTGCTGGATTTAACTTCTGCTGCTTATAATCTCCCACCCAACTATCCGCTCTATAATGAGGATGGTAGTTTATACTGGAGCGGGGTGCCATTTGGTGTGCCGACCAATCCATTGGGGCAATTGAACCAGGTGCAGAATAACCTTTCCAGCACGCTGGTGAGTAATATGATGCTGAGCTATAACATTATCCAGGGATTAACATTCAAAACTTCATTAGGCTTTAGTCGCGCAGACATGGAGCAATCCCGTTGGTACCCAATGTCATCCATGGATCCTGGTGTGAGCTGGAATGAATCGAGAAGTATTTTTGCAAACAATAATTCTACCAATTATATTATAGAGCCTCAGTTAAACTATACCAGGAAAATCTCAAGAGGAAGTCTGACCGCGCTGTTAGGCGGGACATGGCAGTCGCAAAATTCCAAACAGCCGTACTATACATTAGCTTCCGGTTTTCCCTCAGATGCTTTTCTGGAAGACCTGGCTTCTGCCCAGAACGTGAGTACCAGCAGCGGATCCAGTCAGTATAAATACATTTCCTTTTTCGGACGGGTGAACTATAACTGGGAAAGTAAATATATCCTAAACCTGAACTTCAGGAGAGATGGTTCTTCCCGGTTTGGTTTGAATTCCCGTTACGGGAATTTCGGTTCTGCGGGTGCTGCATGGGCATTTAGTGAAGAAAAATTCGCTAAAACATTGAGTTTTCTCAGCTTCGGAAAGTTAAGGGCGAGTTATGGTATCATTGGCAGTGACCAGATTGGCGATTACCAATACCTGGATTCTTATGCCTCTGTTCCTTACAACTACAATGGTGTGAGTGGGTTGGTTCCAACAAGAATTGCAAATGAATCTTATCGCTGGGAGCAAACTAAAAAGATGGATATAGGAATAGACCTTGGGTTTTTCAAAGATAAACTGTCTTTATCTGCCGCCTATTACCGAAATATTTCCGGAAATCAGCTGGTGGCTTATCCACTGAGCATCCAGGCAGGATTTAACAGTTATCAGGCGAACCTGCCTGCCGAAGTGGAAAACAAAGGCTGGGAATTCACCTTGTCCTCTCAGAACGTTAAAAACACTAATTTCAGATGGAGCAGTGATTTCAATTTCTCCATCAATACAAACAAGCTCCTTTCTTTTCCTGATATCGAAAAGACTTCCTACTTTACGCAATATGTAGTTGGCAGACCGTTAAACAGTAATTATGTTTTTCAGTATACAGGATTTGACCCGCAAACAGGTTTGCCTACGGTGGCAGATCTGAACGGGAATGGCAGTATTAATTACGGGTTCGCAGATACCGGTCGTGGTGACCGCTATTTTGCTGGTGGCACACAACCTAAGTTTTATGGTGGTCTTTCCAATACCCTGACCTATAAAAATATTACACTCGATTTCTTATTCCAGTTTGTAAAACAAAAAGGCCGGACTATTCTGTCACAATCTTTCTATCCTCCGGGCTTTATGTATAATGCAGCAGCACAGCCTATACTGGAATATGTGAATGCCGGATTACCCGGACAGCCGCAGATTACCAGTACTTACGATGATGCCTATGATGCTTATAGTGATTACACAAGTTCTGATGCGCTATTTACAGATGCTTCATTTATCCGACTTAAAAATGTAAACCTCGCTTATGATTTTTCAGGCAACTGGCTGAAGAAAATGAAACTGCGGAAATTAAGAGTTCAGTTACAGGCGCAGAACTTATTTACCATTACCAACTATCTGGGCTTCGATCCGGAATCGCAGGGTGTCAATTTACCACCACTAAGAACTATTGTTGGAGCCTTACAATTCACCTTTTAATTTTAATGATCATGGATAATTTATATAAACTTTTAAGATCCGTTTGTTTCATTGCAATATTGTTCAGCCTGTCGGGATGCAAAAAATTGCTGGATATTGATCCGCCAAAAAATGAACGCCCGTCGGAAGTTGTTTTCGGATCTGTTGAAACTGCAAAAGCCGCACTTTCCGGTGCTTACAGCAACTTATCCCAATCCCAGACCTATAGTGTTAACCTTACGCTGGCCAATGCACTGGCAGCTGATGAATTGCGGTCGATATCCGGAACGGCACGTTATGCCGCGCTGCAGAATAATACCTATGAGCCTCTGACCAGTTCTTATACATCCGACATCTGGACGGATTCCTATACCAGTATTTACCAGTTCAACAGTATTATTATTGGATTGACCAATAATCCGGCTGTGAATGCTGCAGTATCAAAACAAATTGTGGCCGAAGCAAAGACGATGCGTGCTTATTGTTACCTGCAGCTGGTTAGCCTATTTGGAGATGTTCCACTGGTGCTGACCACAAACGTAGATCAGACGGCACTTACACCGCGTGTTGCTGCGAGCGCTGTATATACCCAGATCATTCAGGATCTGAATGAGGCAAAGTCAGATTTAGGTGAAGATTATGTATCAAATGGAGGAGTAAGCAACAGGATGCAGGCTAACAAAAGTACAGCCTCGGCACTGCTTTCCCGCGTGTATCTGACTACAGGTAATGCTCAGGAAGCCATCAGGAATGCCAGTGAAGTTATAGGCCATACAGCTTTGTATCAGTTACTGCCGGGGACTCAGTTGAACGATGTTTTCCTGGCAAATTCCAGAGAAGCAATTTTACAATTCGGTTCCGCACTTAACGCCACATCTGGTTATACCAATGAAGGACAAACCTTTGTAAGTAATACTTTTTCATTTTCACTGTCCTTTACGCTTAGTAATGGCTTACTGTCAGCATTTGAACCGAATGATCTGCGCCGTACGGCATGGGTAAGGGAGGTGACTAAAAACGGAGTAACAGCAGCAGAGCCCTATAAGTACCAGAACTACAACAGCGAGTCGGCCACTGCTTCGCAAAGATTTGAAATACCTACCGTAATTCGCCTGGCAGAAATGTACCTGATTCGTGCAGAAGCTTATGCTGCATCCGGCAATCGTGAACTGGCACTGGCTGATGTGAAGACCATCCGTGACAGGGCAGGGCTTACAGATTTACCAGCTAACGTGAATATCGATGATGCGATACTTCAGGAGCGTAGGGTGGAACTGTTTTGTGAACGTGGTGACCGCTGGCTGAGCCTGAAAAGGACAGGCAGGGTCAATGCGGTACTGGCGGCTTTAAAGCCGGCCACCTGGCAATCTTTTGCGCAGTTGTTTCCAATACCACAGACAGCCAGAGATACCAATCCGAACCTTACACAAAACCAGGGATACAGATAATTAAAAAGGTTGGGTACCGGCGTTCTATCTGGGCAAAGGATACCCAACCATAATTCAAAAAAATGGATAATAATATTGTAAAAATCAGCAACCTCTCCCATCGATATGGAACTGCCTGGGCAATCAGGGATATTAATTTCGAGATCAGGGAACTCGGTGTATTAGGTTTACTGGGGTCTAACGGTGCCGGAAAATCTACCACCATGAATATCATGTGCGGTGTACTCAATCAGACGGAAGGTAACGTAGAAATTGGCGGTTATACCATGCAGGAAAATCCTATAGCTGCTAAAAAACTCATCGGCTTTTTGCCGCAGAATGCACCACTGTATATGGAACTGACGGTAAGTGAATATCTCACGCAATGTGCCTACCTGAGACTGATTGACAGGAAATACGTGGCTGCTGCGGTTGACAAAGCAATGGCGAAATGTGGTGTGGCACATTTCCGTAACAGACTGATCGCTAATCTTTCGGGTGGATATAAACAAAGAGTAGGAATTGCCCAGGCGATTATCCATGAGCCGAAACTGGTGGTATTAGATGAGCCTACCAATGGACTGGATCCTAATCAGATTTTTGAAGTGCGCAAGCTGATCAAAGAAGTAGGGGAAGAGAAGTCTGTTATTTTCTCTTCACACATTCTTTCCGAAATTCAGGCTACCTGCAGTCAGGTCAAAATGATAGAAAATGGCACGATGGTATTTTCTGATTCTATGGATGCTTTCAATAATTATATTGAACCTGATAGTCTGATTATGACTCTGCATAACCCTCCGGCTGTAAAAGAAATGCAGCATATAGAGGGGGTGAAAAAGGTAGAAGTGCTCAGCAGCACGAAATTTAGAATTCATTTTGCCGAGGGCCAGAAAATCAGTGAGCGACTGATCCAGATCAGTATCAATGCAGGCTGGCGTATGTCTGAGATTACGCTGGAGAAAAGCTCTCTTGATCAGATATTTGCCCAACTGTCTAACAAAAAATCTTCCTAATAGAAAATAGGTACAAGATCATATTTTAATTGACATATCATCTTGTGCAAGTACCGCAATAATTACAACTCAATCATATTTTATGAAAAATATATTAAGGATTGCCCGAATAGAGCTAAGCCTTTTATGCTACTCACCCGTAGCCTGGATCGTACTGCTGGTTTTTATCATCCAGTCCGGGTGGCAATATACCTCTTTAATGGAGCGTATGGAGCAGGCCCAGCAAATGGGGCAAACGGCAGAGGACCTGACCAACAGAATCTTCTCAGGTTTTAGGGCACTATTTCCTAGCATGCAGGAGTATCTTTATTTGTATATCCCTTTATTAACTATGGGACTGATCAGCAGGGAAACGCATAGTGGATCAATTAAACTACTGTATTCCTCACCCATACGGATGATTGATATTGTTGCAGGTAAATACCTGGCTATGGTCACTTTTTGTCTGCTATTGGTGAGCGTGTTGTTAGGCCTTGGAGTCATATCAATTTTTACCATAGAAAATGTGGATTTTGTATTTGTCATTTCAGGCGTGATTGGTCTCTATCTGCTCATCTGTGCGTATTCTGCTATTGGTCTGTTTATGTCCAGCTTAACCAGTTACCAGGTAGTAGCAGCTATTAGTACTTTAGTAGTACTGGCTATCCTTAATTTTATCGGTGGTTTGTGGCAGAATCTCAACTTTGTGAGAGACATCACTTACTTTCTTTCCATGAATGGGCGGGCAGAAGAATCGATTAACGGCCTTTTAGCTACTAATGATATCTTTTATTTTCTCATTGTAATTGTGCTGTTTTTGGGACTGACACTGCTTAAACTACAATTTGAGCGGAGAACCATCTCATTGTCGACCAGAATCATGAGGTATACTGGATTTATTATGGTGATGCTTCTCCTGGGATATATCAGCTCCAGACCACAATTTATCGGTTATGTAGATATGACTGCGAATCACAGACGTACCCTGACCGACAACAGCAGGGCTGTGATAGCTAAAATGGATGAGCCTGTGGTGATCACCACCTATGTTAATCTGCTGGATGAGAATTATTACTCCGGTTTACCTGTCTATCAGAATAACGACAAGAAAAACTTCGATATGTATTTTCGCTTTATGCCTTATATGCGTATTGAATATGTGTATTACTGGGATCACTCAGAGAATGTGCGTTTGTATGCAGAAAATCCGGGATTAAACGATGAGCAGATCGCCCGTAAAATGGCAAAAGCGAATGACCTGGATTTTGACCTTTTTCTGCGTCCGGAACAGATCAGGAAAGTGATTGATTTGAAACCTGAACGCAACAGGCTGGTTCGTATATTATCCTACAAAGGGAAGAAAACTACACTTCGTATGTATGATGATCTTTTCAGGCAGCCTGCAGAAAAAGAAATATCTGCTGCATTAAAAAGATTAGTGGTTAACTCGCCAAGGATAGGATTTGTAAGTGGTCACAATGAACGTAACATTAACCGTTCAGGGGATAAGGACTATCAGATTTCTACCAATGAAATTACCTTCCGGTATTCATTGCTGAACCAGGGTTTTGACGTCAAAGGTGTAACACTGGATGATCCGAATCTGATTAAAAATGTTGATATACTCGTCATTGCAGATGCGTTAATGGCCTACAGTGCAATGGAATTGGCAAACCTTAAAGCTTATATCAACGCTGGCGGTAACCTCATGATAGCCGCTGAACCCGGGAGCGGAACAATTTCGAATCCGATATTGGCCAACTTAGGCGTAAAACTGAGTGAAGGCCTGCTCGTTCAGAAGAGCCAGAACTTTGAACCCTCTTTTGTTTTGAGCGGATTGGCTATCAGGCAGTGGAAGCAGCTGGTGAGTAACAGTGCTTTCATAAAAAGAGACAGTGCCTTTGTAACCACGCCAACGGTGGCTGCCTTGCAGACTCTTCCCGGAAATGTTTTTGAAAGTTTTCCTGTTCTGGTTACGCAAGCTGCGGATACCTGGCAGATTCCCGGCCTTACATTCAGTAAAACTATTGAACTGACCGATCCGAGAAAAAATGAAGAGAAAAAATCTTATCCTGTGGCCCTTGCCCTGCGTCGTAAAGTGGGGGCTGGCGAACAGCGCATTTTTGTGATCGGTGATGCAGATTTTATGAGCAATGCTGAAATGACCAGACAAAGTCCCCGTGTCATCAACTTTACTTTTGTAACCGAACTATTTGGCTGGTTTAGTCGCGGTGAATTCCCTATTGATACCACCCGTGAAGAACCTAACGATAACAAAGTGTTGTTAAGCAGTACGCAACTCGCCTGGATCCGCTGGACTTTGCTGGGTATTTTGCCAGGATTGATTGCGCTCTCTATTTCATGGATGCTGATTGCAAGAAAAAGAAGATAAATATGAAACGTATAGCTAATAGGATACTGATTTTCATCTCGGTACTTTTAATCCCCGGAATGATTTCGGGCCAAAACCTGACTAATGATCCGTCAGTAAAAACAGGTTTGTTGAAAAATGGATTTCGGTATTATATCAAACGTAATGTTGAGCCGGCAGGCCGGGCTACGATCTACCTGGCTAACAAGGCGGGATCTATATTAGAGAATGAAGAGGAACGCGGAATTGCTCATTTTATTGAGCACATGAATTTCAATGGTACAAAACATTTCCCAAAAAATGAACTCATCAGCTACCTGGAGCGTTCAGGTGTGAAATTCGGGGCGGACTTAAATGCTTATACAGGATTCGATGAAACTGTTTACCAGCTGCCGCTGCCTACAGATAATGCCGATCTATGGAATAATGGTCTGCAGATTATGCGTGACTGGGCAGCAGATGCAACACTAGATCAAACAGAGTTCGATAAAGAACGCGGAGTGATACAAGAAGAAAGAAGAATGCGCAAAGATGCAGGCAGCAGAATTGCAGAACAGTATAGGCCTATTCTTTATAACCACTCCCGCTATGCAGACAGGATGCCCATAGGGAAAGATAATGTGGTGCTTAAATCAGATGTGTCGGTTGCCAGAAACTTTTATAAACGATGGTACAGACCAGATTTACAAGCACTGATTATTGTAGGCGATATTGATATCAATGCTGTAGAAAAACAGGTAATTAAACTATTTTCTGACTTGCGGTCTCCAGCTCATGCAGTTCCCCGCAAGACCTATACTATTCCCTTAAAAAAGTCGACAGATTTTCTGAGAACGAGCGATCCTGAATTTAGTCAGTCTTACATCCAGTTTTATTTTAAGCAGCTCAGCTACCCAGTAAAAACCCGTGAAGATTTCAGAAAGCAGTTAGTGGAGCGATTGACTAATATGCTCTATGCAAATAGACTAAGTGCTGTTTACAATAATAGCAAGCCCGCTTATATGGGTGCCAGTGTTGAAATTAGTCCGTTGATAGCCAATCTTGATGCGCTGACCTTTAATGTGGCATTGAACCCGGAAAAAATTAAAAGCAGTTTCGATGCATTCTGGACAGAAATGGAGCGCGTAAAACGATTCGGTTTTACAGCAGACGAAATACAAGCCGTAAAAGACAGGTTTAATCGTTCTATGGAGCTTGCGCTATCCGAGAAAAATAAGGCAAAGTCTGCCGGTTATGCCGAAAATTACTTGCAGCATTTTCTTAAAGGCGATGCCTACCACAGTGTTGAGGAAAGAGATCAGCTTTATCACCTTTATATCGATCAAATTACAGGAAAAGAGATTGCACAATACCTTGGGACTTTCCTGAAAAGTGCCGATCAAACAATTCTCGTTCTTGGTCCCGATAAAGGGAAAGATCAGCTACCAGATCAGCAATTGTTGAATAAATGGATGCATGCTATCGAAATCACCGATATTAAACCTTATCAAGCTGAGAAGGCGGCTGGAAGTCTGCTTACACAAATCCCTGTGCCTGGTAAAATTGTGAAAGAAGAACAGATCAATAAATTAGGAATTTACCATTGGCAGCTGGATAATGGCATGAACATTTATGCGAAGCCCACAGATTTTAAAAACAATGAAGTGCTTTTTTCAGGCTTTAGCAATGGTGGAACTTCCTTATATGACGATGCTGATTTTCAATCCGCAAAAAATGCCGCTGCCTTTATTACCAGCAGCGGCTTAGGACAATTTAATGCCGGTCAGCTAGATCAGATACTCAATAAAAAGGCCCTACAAGTACAACCATATATTGCGGGCAGGTCAGAGGGATTCTCCGGTGCCAGTGCTTCAGGAGACCTTCCTACGGCTTTTGAGCTATTATATCTATATATGACAGCTGCTAAACTGGATACGGCCAGATTTAACAGGATCATTACGCAATCAAAATCTGCATTCAGGAATCGTACGCCAGATCCCGAACGTGATTTTTCAGATACTATTGGTTATGTACTCTCAGGTTATCATCCCCGACGTAAACCTGCCTCTATTGAAAATTATGACCAGATTGATTCGGCTAAAGTTCGGGCGATATTCCGTGAAAGGTTCTCCAATCCTGGCGATTTTACCTTTGTATTTACAGGTAATTTTAACGTAGACTCTTTGAAAATATGGACAGCAAATTATCTGGGAGCTGTACCGCCTGATGGAAAAGCTGAGTACGCTAAAGACTTACACATTCGTGTGCCCGAAGGTAAGATCCGAAAAGATCTGCGGGCAGGTAAATCAGATAAAGCCACAGTACAGTTGGTCCTGAGCGGTACCTATGATTATGAGACGAAAAGCAATTTATATCTTGATCTTTTAAAAGCGGCATTACAGTTTCGTCTGAACACCCGTTTAAGAGAAGTTGAAGGTGGTGTTTATTCTCCACAAGTATATGTCACCAAAGCAAAGCAGCCGGTTAATTTTTATGCCTACACGATATCCTTTGAATGTGATCCGGCCAGGATGGAGCAATTGATTACCGCTGCGAAGGAAGAGATAGCTAAGCTATCCAAAAGCGGCGTTACAGCTGAAGAACTACAAAAATTTGTGGCTGAAGAAAGCAGGTCAAATGAGTTGGAATTGAGATCTAATCAATTCTGGTCAGCCTACATAACATCTGCAATCAATAATGATGAGCCCTTAGCAAGCTTATTAGATGATCAGGCAAATTTACAGGCCTTAAATCTTAAAGAAAGTATAAAATATAGCGTGCAGTTTTTAAACCAAAAAAACGAAATCATTTTTACGCTGCGTCCCTGAGTATAGTTCAACGACGAATGTTGCTGCTCTTGTAAATCATAAATTTTAGGTAATAACAGTTAATAGTAGAAGCGTAGTTGGTGGATGCCGCTACGCTTTTTTACAATACTGAGCTTGACGTGCAATCCTTCATTCTTCTCTTTAATTGAATGCAGAAATGTTCATAATTCTATTTTTACCCTTTAGTGTTAAATACGCGTTTTCCTCTTGTTTTTTATCGTATGTAATATTATTATTACTATAATTACATATACGTATGTTTATAATGCCTGACTATGCCATCTTATAGTATGCTTAATGATGAACAACTTGCAGCCTATTTCAGAGAAGGGGATAGGCATGCTTTTGCTGAGATTTTTGAGCGGTACAATGATTTGCTATACGCACATGCCTACAATAAACTCCGTAATAAAGAAGAAGCAAGAGATATTGTACAAGATGTATTTGTAAGGTTTTGGAACAAACATGCAGAAGTTGAATTGAAAAGTAACCTTTCCGGTTATCTCTATGTGATGATGAGAAACAGTATTTTTTCGTCAATCAGCCACCAAAGCGTGGTGAAAAACTACGCAGCCTCATTTAACCAGTTCAAATACGAAGGTGAGGCTATAACTGATCATTTAGTTAGAGAAAAACAACTGTCTGCCATTATTGAGGCAGAAATTGCAGCCTTGCCGCCACGTATGCGTGAGGTGTTTGAACTTCGCAGAAAAGAGAACCTGAGCAACAGGCAGATTGCTGAAAGATTAGGGCTTTCTGAATTTACGGTGGCAGATCAAATTAAAAAGGCACTCCGGGCATTACGTTTGCGCATTGGTATGGTCCTTCTGGTTGCCTATCATTTACTTCCTTAATAAGATTTCTATCCTATCATCGCTACACTAAATATTTAAGCAAATACCTCATGAAGACCTACTTTTTACTGCTAGCTACAATTTTTGGCTTCTTTTCATCCTTAAAAGCACAACAGAACAGCAAAAATATTACGAATCCTATAGTAAAGGGCTACTTTGCAGATCCAACCATCCTTAAAGAAAATGGCGTTTTTTATATTTATGCCACTATTGATCCCTGGGGCGGAAAAGAACTGGCCGTACTGGAAACCACAGACTTTAAAAAATTCAAACGCAGGAGGTTAAACTGGCCTACCAAAGCAGCCTGCACAAGTCCTACCTCAGGTAACAGTATGGTTTGGGCGCCGGCAGTAAGAAAAGGCAGGGACGGTAAGTACTATATGTATGTTTCTGTAGGGAGTGAAGTGTGGGCTGGCGTAAGTGAACATCCCCTTGGTCCCTGGAAAAATGCAAAAGCAGATCGTACACCTTTGGTATCCGCTAAGGACTTTCCGCTGGTACATAATATCGATGCAGATTGTTTCATTGACGATGACGGACAAGCTTATTTGTACTGGGGTTCTGGATTTAAGTGGATTAATGGTCATTGTATGGCCGTAAAGTTAAAAGCAGATATGGTATCTTTTGATGGAGTACCACAAGAGGTTACCCCTCCCTTTTATTTTGAAGGTCCGCACATGATCAAAAGGAACAACAAATATTACCTGATGTTTTCCGAAGGCAAAGCTATTGATCCTACTTACCAGGTGGGTTATGCTGTTGGCGATCATCCTTTAGGGCCTTTCAAGACAGGAGTTAACCGCCCCATATTGTTTACCTCTGCGGATAGCACCACCTATGGTCCCGGCCATCATACGGTTTTTAATGAAAAGGGGCAGGACTATATTCTTTACCATCGCATCTTTCCTCAAAAAGGTAAATATGTGTTAAGGCAACTCTGTATTGATAGTCTTAAATTTGATGCTCAGGGAAATATTTTGAAAGTTAAACCACAGGGAATAGCCGCTTTAAAATAATTTCAACTTTTTTTATTTTGATATACCCGATCTGCTTTCCTGAGAAGTCTTACTTATAATAGACGAAGGAATCCAATGAAAATGGGCGGAGAAAAATTCAGCGTTTTACTGCAAAAATACAAAGACGGTACATGTACTCCGGAGGAGAGGGCATGGCTGGAATCATGGTACCTGCAATTGAACGAGAAAAATAAAACCAGCTTATCCAGTCAAGAGTTGAAGGAAGGAAAAAAGTTGATCTGGTTGGCAGTTGATGCACAGATCGGTGATCAGCCTGTAGTCAGGTTATGGCCTAAAATGGCAATAGCTGCATCTTTACTACTGGTGCTTGGTGCGGGTTTATTTTTTTATCTGCCTGGACGGCATCAGCGAGATTCGGAACTTGCTAAACAATCTATCTATAAAAATGACATCGCTCCCGGCAGTATTAAAGCTACCCTGACCCTTGCCGATGGCCGGAAAATTACCTTGGATGGTGCTAAAAATGGTGCCCTTGCACAGCAGACTGGCATTACAATTACCAAGACTGCCGATGGCCAATTGATTTATACGGTATCTGATTCAAAAGCTACCAGTTCAAAAGCGTTTAACACCATAGAAACACCTAAGGGCGGGCAATACCAGATCCGTTTGCCTGACGGTACGCAGGTATGGCTCAATGCAGCTTCGTCCATGAAATTTCCGGTTTCTTTCAGGAGCAGCAAACAACGTAAGGTTGAACTGAAAGGTGAAGCCTACTTTGAAGTGGCGCATCTTAAAAAGCAGCCCTTTGTTGTCAAAACAGACAGGCAGGAAGTAGAAGTATTAGGAACTCATTTTGACGTTAAATCTTATCCGGACGAGCAGCATACAAAAACAACGCTGCTTGAAGGGCTTGTAAGACTAAATAAAGGAATTTTACTTAAACCTGGCCAGCAAGGACTGAGCACTGGAAATAGTTTAGCAGTCAGGCAAGTCAATGTAGAGGAAGAACTGGACTGGAAAAACAAACAGTTTATCCTGAATAATGAAGACCTTCAATCGGTCATGCGCAGGTTAAGTCGCTGGTATGATGTAGAGGTAGTCTACGAAGGAGTGCCCCCCGATTTGCAGTTTATAGGCGTAGTTTCCAGTAGTAGAAACATATCAGGCGTCTTAAAACTGATGGAGCGTACAGGTAAAGTGAAGTTCCGCATTGAAGGAAGAACAGTAACCGTACTAAAGACGACAAAATAGCAAAACAAGTAAAAATTTATAAATCACTAACCAAATCAAATCAGGTATGAAAAATCTCTACAAAAAGGCTTCATAATTGCCCCACTGTTACTCCTTTAAAAAACAATACCGGATTGAGTCGAAGCAATCCGGTAATAGTTAGGGCGTACAAAATTATGATGTGAACTCACTAAATCTCAACCCAAAACCAATCAAAGGTAATGAAATTTTACAACCCCACAGACGGTAGGAGCAAAGCCTGCTGTCCTAAACAATTATTGCGAATTATGAAGATGACTATGCTCATAATGACCATTTGCTTTATCCAGGTGACTGCGGCTACCATGGCTCAGAAGATTAACCTGAACAGGAAAAATGTAGCACTTAAAACTGTATTCACCGATTTGGCCCGGCAATCTGGCTATGACTTTCTGGTAGATGCGAAAACGCTTGAAAAATCTAATCCCGTAACCCTTAATTTAAAAGATGTTTCCTTAGAGGAAGCTTTGGAAGTTTGTTTCAAAGACCAGCCTTTGGAATATACTATTGAAGACAAGAGCGTTGTGATCAGGGAAAAAAGTAAAACGATTATAGAACGCCTGCAGGAATATATCATGGCAGTTACGATTACGGGAACTGTAGTAGATGAAAAAGGTGCGCCGCTACCTGGTGTTTCGGTACAAATTAAAGGAAGCGCTAAAACGGTGGCGACTTCCGGCACAGGTACATTTTCTATCAGTGTAGAAAGAGGTGCCATATTGGTGTTTCGCTATATTGGCTTTGAAGTCAAAGAAATAACGGTCGGTACTGAGAGTAATCTGAAAGTTACTTTAAGAGAGGATCAAAAAGCTTTAAATGAAGTAGTGGTAGTTGGTTATGGAACGACTACGAAGAAAGAACTGACCAGTGCAATCACCACAGTAAAAGCCGAAGATTTTAACGCTGGTGTAGTAACCAGTCCGGCAGCATTGCTGGAAGGTAAAGTGGCCGGTTTAAATATTACCAGTGATGGTAACCCAAATGGAACAGCTACAGTAACTTTAAGGGGGCCATCCTCGCTAAGGGCAGGAGCTGCGTCGGCACCTTTTTATATCATCGATGGGGTTCCGGGAGCAGATTTTAACCTGATCGCACCCTCAGATATCGCTTCTATAGATGTCCTGAAAGACGCTTCTGCATCTGCTATTTATGGTACCAGGGCAACCAATGGCGTCATCATTGTCACCACAAAAAAAGCTAAACCAGGGCAATTAAGGATGAACTATGATGGTTATGCATCTATGGAAAAGGTGGCCAACCAGTTTGATCTCGCTTCGGCAGATCAGATCAGGGCATATGCTGCTGCTAATGGTCTGAGTTTTACACCTCAGAATGACAATGGTGCAAACACTGACTGGAGAAAAGTAACCCAGCGTAATACAGGTTTTGCACAAAATCATAACCTTTCTTTTGGTGGCGGTACTGATAAAACAACCTTTGGAGGAAGTATCAATTACCTGGAAAACAAAGGGATCATTAAAAATACAGGTTTGGATCGTTTTGTAGGTCGTTTAAGTTTGTCACAAAAAACACTTAACGATAAACTGAAATTGGATTTTTCACTCAGTAATTCTGTAACTAATTCTGATTTATTGGTAGATGATATCCCTTTATCCAATACAGATGGTTCCAATCCGGGTTTCTTTAAATCTATTGTTCGTTATCTGCCTACCCGTACAGTCTATAATCCTGATGGATCATTATACGTAGACCCTACATTGGTATTGGGTTACAATCCATTAGGGTTGATCACCAACGATACCTACAAGCAAAAAATCAATCTGCTCCTGGGGAATATTAAAGGTGAATTGAAATTACCAGCAAATATTTTATACAATTTTAACCTGGCTTATCAAAACAGGACTACAGATAACAATACCTATTACAATTCCAAATCTGAATTGGCACAAAACCTGAATGGTTCTGCTATCCGTTCTACCTACCAGGACACCAAAAAGCTGTTTGAAAACTATTTAAGTTATGGACATAAATGGGGTAACGAGCATGATTTTAAAGCGCTGTTTGGTTACTCTATTGATGAAACTACTACCGGTAATGGTTTTCAATCCAGCAACCAGAACTTCATCTCTGATGAAACCAGCTATAATAACCTGGGTTTGGGTACGGCTCCGGCAGGATATAGGGTAAATTATGGAGGGGTACAAGTAGAGACCTTACGTTTAATCTCCTTCTATTCGCGTGTGAATTATAGTTATTCGGGCAAATATATTTTCCAGGCCTCTGTACGTCGTGATGGCTCAAATGCATTTGGCGCCAATAACAGATGGGGATATTTTCCTGCAGGTTCTGCAGCATGGAGGATCATTGATGAGCCTTTCATGAAATCGCAGCATATATTTGATGATTTAAAAGTGCGTATCGGTTATGGTAAAACAGGTAATTCACAAGGCTTCCCTGCTTATACGCCGCTGACACAATATGGTACTACTGGTAGTTTTTATTTCAATGGTGCTTATATAGGTGCAATCGGGCCTACCCAAAATCCTAATCCGAATTTGAAATGGGAAACTACGGGTACGATTAATGCCGGTGTTGATTTTTCTATCCTGAAGGGGAGATTAGGTGGTTCGGTAGATTTTTACCAGAAAAAGACTACAGATATGATTTCTGTGATTCCGGTTTCTACGGTGACCAACCTGGTTTCAAGTCTGACTTCAAACGTAGGAAGTATGAACAATAAAGGGATGGAGTTAAGTCTGACGGGTACACCATTCCAGTCCACCAACTTCAGTTGGGAGAGTTATGGAAACGTTTCCTTCAATAAAAATAAGATTACTTCACTGGGCGAAAACCTTTCCGAAATTTATGCCGGATATCCCGAGGGACCAGGGCAAAGTGGTGTAAGTGTATCTATTATTAAAGCAGGCTATCCACTGGGTGAGTTTTATACCTTAAAATACCTGGGTTTAACAAATGGGGTATCTACCTATATGGGTGCCGACGGTAATCCCACAACCACACCAAAGAGTACAGATCAAACTTATGCCGGTAATGCACAGCCGACCTATATCTTTGGCTGGGGAAATACATTTACCTACAAAAAACTAAGTTTCAATTTCTTTTTCCGTGGTCAGGGTGGCAATAAGATCATGAACGCATCATTAGCAAGTTACAATACGCCATCGCAGGTGATTGCGCACAATGTGCCGGTACTGACGCTTTCAGAACCTATCACAGACATCAATGCCCAACGGTATTCTACCCGCTATATTGAAAGCGGTGCTTTTGTAAGATTAGCTAATGCAACACTGGCTTACAAACTCAAAGTTGATGGTAATTATATACATGGCGTGCGTTTTTATCTGACTGGAACAAATTTGTTTCTTCTCACCAAATACAAAGGTGTAGATCCGGAACTGAATTTGAGCCTGAATAACCAGGCGAGCGGACAGTTTATCGGAGTGGATAGTAATAACTTCTATCCAAAAACAAGAAGCTTCTTGGCTGGCCTGCAATTGGATTTATAGTATCACCTTTAAAATAACAGAAATGACTCGTTTTACACAAAATATACAGTTCGGCTTTTTAGCCATCATCGGATGTATCGTTGGGCTTACAGGATGTACCAAACTTGATATAGATCCGGTATCATCACTTACCCCGGCAAATTTCCCTAAAACAGATGCGCAGTTTGTGGCTGCCACAGGACCAATCTATACCGCCTGGCGTGCTGGGGTGGGTCGTACCTACTGGATCATTGCCAATGTTGCAGCGGATGAAAATGTAATGGTTGCCCGTGGTGGTAACTGGTATGATGGCGGGACTTATTCCCAGCTCAATCTTCATACTTATGATCAGGACAATGGAAACATACAGGCTGCCTGGAGCTGGGGATTCTCTACCATCAGTACCTGCAACCAGGTATTGGCCTTGTTCAACGCCGTACCGGAAAGTCAGAGTAAAGCCCAGACACTGGCTGAGATCAAAACCATGCGGGCAATGGCTTATTACTATATGATGGATTTATATGGTAACATTCCCATCTCCAAAACTTTTGGCGATACCACTAATCTGGCTACACAACCACGGGCACAGGTATTTGCTTTTATAGAGAGTGAGTTATTGGCGCAAATTCCTAATTTATCTACGGTGGTAGATGCCTCAACTTATGGGAGACCAACAAAATACCTTGCCTATGCGTTACTGGCCAAGTTATATATCAATGCTACCTATTATGTGGGTACAGAGAGAAACACTGACGCGGTAAAGATGTGTGATCAGATTATCAGCGGTGGGAAATATGCCCTGGATGAAGATTATCTGGGAATGTTTAAACCAAATAACGGACCTCAGATTAAGGATTTCATCTATGCAGTTCCGTTTGATTCCAGACAAGCTACAGGCCAGACTGATGCCAGGTTTACCCTGCATCCGGCATTGCGTGAGAAATTCAGCATGCCTTATACACCGGCCGGACCAATTTATACTTTTTCAAGCTTTTATGCTTTATATACAGATCCTAAGGATATCCGCATGAAACAATACCTGACCGGAAAACAGTTTAAATTTGATGGTACGCCGATTATGATCAGCACTACCAATAAAGGCCTGGATGATAATTATAATGGTAATGATCCATCAGGTGTTGTACAACATCAGTTAGAATTTACGCCGGATATTATCTGGAGAAACAATGCTACTTTTGATATTGGTAACGATGAACTGGCTAATGAGCAAGGCTATAGAAATAACAAATTTTATCCTGACAGCACTTCAAATGACAGAAACCAAGGTAACGATGTTCCTTTGCTGCGTTATGCTGATATATTGCTGATTAAAGCAGAGGCAATATTACGTGGTGCTGCTGCGACCAACGGAGAGACTGCACTTTCTTTAGTCAACACCGTTCGTGCACGCGCCAAAGCTACGGCTTTACCTGCGGTAACACTGTCAACGCTATTAGATGAAAGAGGCAGGGAGCTGGCGATGGAAATGTGGCGAAGAAATGATCTGATCAGATTTGGTCAATATGAAAAAACATGGGGCATCAAAACCAATGCTGATCCTCAGCGTCGTATTTTCCCTATTCCAAAAGGCGAAATCCAATTGAACCCCAAATTGGTTCAAAACCCAGGATACTAATTCGATATACAACACCCTGTGCAATACGTTGCATAGGGTGTTTTTAATCCCTAAATTACAGGCTAAAGCTTAGCCATTAGCTGAATGAACCAAAAATTGAAACTGATTAAATGCTGTAGGATTAATCAATCAATAGATCAATATGAAAGAGATAAAGAAGTTAGTCCTGTTACTGCTGTGTTTTTTGCCATTATGTACTTTTGCACAATATAAAATTGCTTCATCATACGCTTTAATCAAACGGATTATTCCTGCAAAAGCAAATGCTTTTATTGTGGAGGAATTACCGGCGACTGCGCCACAGGATGTTTTTGAAGTTGAAAGCGCCAAAGGGAAAATTATTTTGCGGGGAAATAATGGTGTTGCCGTAGCTTCCGCATTGTACCATTACCTGACAGCATATGCGCATTGCCAGATTACCTGGAATGGTACCAATTTAAATATACCCGCAGTATTGCCCGTAGTTAAACATAAAGTACATCAAACCAGCCCTTATCAATACCGCTATTATCTCAATTACTGTACCTATAGTTATAGTATGAGCTGGTGGGACTGGAAACGATGGGAAAAAGAGATTGACTGGATGGCCTTGCATGGCATCAATATGCCATTGGCATTGACTGGTCAGGAATATACCTGGTATGAAGTATACAAAGAGATGGGTTTTACGGATAAAGACCTGAGTACTTTCTTCAGCGGACCCGCATTTTTTGGCTGGTTCTGGATGGGTAACCTGGATGGCTGGGGCGGCCCTTTGCCCTTAAGCTGGATGACCAGCCACCGTGATTTGCAACAGCAGATCTTAAAACGCGAACGTGAACTGGGAATGAAACCTGTGTTACAGTCCTTCACCGGTCACGTACCTGCTGCTTTTAAACAACGTTTCCCTGCTTCTAAACTCAAACAAACCAATTGGACAAACGGCTTTGACGATACCTATATTCTGGATACGGAAGACCCGATGTTTGAGCAGATTGGCCGTAAATTCCTGGAAGTACAAACTAAATTATACGGGACAGATCATCTCTATTCTGCCGATACTTTTAATGAGAATGAGCCGCCAACCGACGATCCGGCCTATTTATCTGCTTTAAGTTTAAGATTGTATCAGGCGATGGTCAAAGCAGATCCTAAAGCAATATGGGTGATGCAGGGCTGGTTGTTTTACAGCGACCGCAAGTTCTGGAAAACGCCACAGATCAAAGCATTACTGAAACCTATCCCGAATGACCATATGATCATGTTAGATCTGGCCAGCGAGATTGAACCCGTATGGAAACGCACGGAATCTTACTATGGCAAACCCTGGATCTGGAATATGCTTCACAATTTTGGGGGCAATATCTCCACTTTTGGTAGGATGGAAGGCGTTGCATCCGGACCTGCGCAAGCTTTACATGATCCCAATGCCGGCAAATTAAAAGGAATTGGTCTAACGATGGAAGCCATAGAACAAACACCAGTATTGTATGAACTGATGACCCAGAATATATGGCAGGACCAGGAGATCAATGTAGACCAATGGTTAAAAAAGTACATCTTAAACCGTTATGGCAATGTGAATCCACATGCTGTTAAAGCCTGGGATGTGTTAAAAAAGACAGCATACAATGGCACTACTATCCGTGACGGGGCGGAGTCTATCCTCACCGGCCGGCCGACTTTTGATTCGGCTACGGTATGGACCAAAACAAAGTTGAATTATGCCCGTAAAGACTTTTTGCCAGCCTGGGATGAAATGATCAAAGCTGCACCTTTATGTGCCGCGAGCGACGGATTTAACTATGACCTGGTTGATGTGACGCGACAGGCGCTGGCCAATTATGCCGGTCCCTTACAAAAGAAGTGGGTAAAAGCCTACCAGGATAAAAATGCGGCAGACTTTGCCAGATATTCCTCTGAATACCTGCAGTTGATCAGCGATATGGATGCCTTGCTGGCCACCCGAAAAGACTTTCTGCTGGGCCCGTGGCTGGCCGATGCAAGAAATTGCGGTACCACCGCTGCGGAAAAAGCATTGTATGAATTTAATGCCAGAAACCTGGTTACCTTATGGGGAAAAGCAGATAGTCCACTGCGTGAGTATTCCTGCAGACAATGGAGTGGTTTGTTAAATGATTTCTATAAAGTGCGGTGGCAAAAATTCTTTGCTGAAGCTACGGCAGCCTTAAAAGCCAATAAGGAGATGGACCTTAAAGCCTTTGATAAAATGATTGGTGAATGGGAATGGCAATGGAACCATGAAGAAAAAGCCTATCCTACAGTAGCTAAGGGAAACAGCATTACTGTTGCCAGGGGACTGTATAAAAAGTACAGGGCGGCTATTCAAAAAGATTTATAATTCAACCAATGGATAAGGAACCCACGACAATTGTACATCCTACAACAACAGGCAACAGTTTGCCTGTTGTTAAATTTCCCCGGTTAGTGTCCTTAGACGTATTACGTGGTTTTGATATGTTCTGGATTATGAGTGGTGAACATCTGATCCACGCCATGGCTAAAGCAACTCACTGGCCTGTGCTGGTTTGGTTTTCCGGTCAGTTGCACCATACCGAATGGAACGGCATCACCTTTTACGATATGATCTTCCCGCTGTTCCTTTTTATTGCGGGGGTATCTATGCCTTATTCCTTTCATAACAAGATGGAAAAGGCGGGGGTTAACCATCCAAAAAATCTGCCTGTGGCAGATAAGAAAAAAATTTATACAGCGATGATCCGCCGTACGCTCATCCTGCTTTTTTTAGGGGTAGTAGTTAATGGGCTATTTAAATTTGACGGTTATGAAAATACGCGTTTTGCCAGTGTATTGGGTCGTATAGGCCTGGCCTGGTTTTTTGCCGGACTGATCTATATGAACTTTAACCTGCGTGGACAGATAGGGTGTTTTCTTTTCATCCTGATTGGTTATTGGGCAGCGATGTTATTTATTCCTGTTCCGGGATATGGGGCAGGGGTGCTCACCATGCAAGGGAGTCTGGAATCTTATGTAGACAGATTGTTGTTGCCAGGCCGTTTACATGACCCGGGTCATGATCCTGAAGGTATATTGTCAACTATTCCTGCCATTGCTTCTGCCTTGCTGGGTGTTTTTACCGGACAGTTTTTAAAGCTAAGTTCTGTCAGATGGTCCATGTATAGAAAAGGGATCATCTTGATTGTAATTGGCTTAGTACTGATTGCTGCCGGCAGTTTGTGGGATCTGAACTTTCCTATCAATAAACGTTTATGGTCGAGCTCATTCGTATTATTTGTAGGTGGCTGGAGTATGTTATTCTTAGCTGTTTTTTACCTGATCATTGATGTTGCAGGCTACAAAAAATGGGCCTATCCATTTATGCTGATTGGCGTCAACTCTATCCTGATTTATCTGGCTGCCGAAGGTATGGTGGATTTTAGATATACCAGTAACTTTATATTTGGTGGATTGATCCAGATGGCATCTGCAAACTGGCAGGCGACTTTAGCAGCAATTGGTATAGTCATCATCCAGCTGGCCTTGTTATACTTTCTATATAAAAATAAGATCTTTTTAAAAATATAATGAAGAATAGAAAATGCAGAATCGCCTGATATTATAAAATTACCCCTATTTATCACTATTGTTTTAACCCTCTTGTTATTCTTGGATCATAAATTGTACAGCATGGTTGTTTATAATGAATTGATACAAATGACAAGATTTTTCCAAATTTACACTTTAAAAGTAATTGGCGCTATCACTTTTCTGGCCTTGATTTGCTGCAGTACCCTTGTTTCAGCACAACGCAGCGGAGGAAAAGAAGTATCTATTATGGTTTCCGAACCTGGTACCAATCCGGCACCGCCACAGCCAATATCCGCAGTAGATGTGAAGCCTGAATATCCTGGCGGAGCCACGAAAATGCGGGAATTTATTGGTCGTAATTTAAAATATCCGAAAGCGGCTCAAGAGGCAAATGTTCAGGGCACAGTATTTTCTGAATTCTGGGTAAATAAGGACGGAAAAATAGACAGGATTAAAATTATACGTTCTATTGGTCATGGCACAGATGAAGAGGTGATACGGATTTTGAAAAAAATGCCCAAATGGAAGCCTGCTCAATTCAGAGGTAAAGCTACTGCGACTACATTTACCCTTCCATTTAGCTTCAAGCTGACAGATTAATTTCTTTTTACGGTATGCGAGACACTCATTACTTGTAAAAAGGCTATAAAATAAATTGCTATACCGATTTATGTATATGAACTGTGCCTGATTTTGACTGGAATTAAAAAATTTTAGCACTATCTTCGGCAGAATACTAACTTCATTGTTAATTTTACCATTTAAAACATACATTAAAATATATGCCATTATCAGATTTATCAGGACGGGTTGCGCTAGGAATTGACATTGGAGGAACCAATACTAAATTCGGAGTAGTAAATCATCGCGGTCAGGTTCTTGAAAAAGGAAGTATAAAAACAGATGAATATGAAAAAGTTGAAGATTTCATAGATGCTTTGTTTGTAGAAGTTAATCCACTGATTGCAAAATACGGTACACATAAAAACTTTGACGGAATAGGCGTAGGAATGCCCAATGGGAATTACTATAAAGGAACGGCTGAACATGCACCTAATCTACCCTGGAAAGGTGTGATCCCTTTTGGTGCGATGATGAAAGAAAAGTTTGGTTTGCGCTGTATCGTTACCAATGATGCAAATGCTGCGGCACTGGGCGAAATGCTTTTCGGAGCTGCCCGTGGAATGAAAGATTTCATCATGATCACTTTAGGTACAGGTGTGGGAAGTGGTATTGTGACCAATGGAAGTTTAGTTTATGGACACGATGGTTTTGCCGGAGAACTGGGACATACTATTGTGAAACCTGGTGGAAGGAAACACTGGAGTACAGGGTCTGAAGGAAGTCTTGAGGCCTATGCTTCTGCGACGGGTATTGCCATTACTGCAAAAAAGATGAGAGCAGAATTTCCACAATCTTTATTGAATCAGTATCCTGAATCTGAGATTAATTCCAAAACGGTATATGAATGTGCATCCAAAGGAGATCCGATTTCTATCGAGGTATTTAGGTATACAGGTCAAAAACTAGGAGAAGCCCTGGCGAATTTCGTGATGTTTTCATCTCCTGAAGCCATCCTTTTATTCGGAGGAGTAATTAAGGCGGGCGATTTCATTTTGAAACCGACTAAACTGCATATGGAAAGAAACCTGTTCCCGATTTTCAGAGATAAAGTGAAACTGGTTTTTAGTGAATTGGACGAAGCAGATGCTGCCATTCTTGGCGCGAGTGCTTTGGTTTGGGAGAAAAAATAATTTAATTCTTATATAAAAAAAACCACACCTTCAGACGCTGAGGTGTGGTTTTTTTATATAAGTCTGATTTTTTTGAACTAAATTACACCTATAAACGTTATCAGCTATTTAAGTTATTACCTTTCATCTATGGAATATAACAACGAACCGATACCAGACAATGAAATGGAACGCTTGTTAACACTTTCGGAATTTGATCTGGATTACACTGATTTACAGGAAAGTTTTAAAGACCTGACCTATCTTGCCGCAAAAGTTGCAGGAACTGAGATCTCCCTTATTAATCTTATTGATTCATTTACCATGTGGTCTTTATCCAGCTTTGGAGTAGAGGTGGAACAGATGCCCCGGGGGGAATCAGTTTGTCAGCATACAATTATGAGCGGCAAACCTTTCGAAATATCCGATCTGCGTTTAGATGACCGTTTCAATAGCAATGATGTGGTAGCCGGGCCTTTGGGTCTTCGTTATTATTTTGGTATACCATTGGAGGTGGCAGATGGTATCAATATTGGGTCATTGTGCGTAATGGATTCGGCGCTCAAATCTATGAGCAGGGAGAAAGTTGAACTTCTTGAAATTATTGCTGAAAATGTAGTTAAAAGACTCAAGTCTTTCCATAAAATAGCACAGATGGAAGCGTACATTAAGATAGTTGAAGAATCAAATAAGAAAGTAGCTCACGATATTCGCGGACCGATATCTGGTATTATAGGATTATCGGAACTCATGTCTTCCAGCGAAATGATTGCAAATTGTAAAGAATTAGGTGAGTATATCGGGATGATCAAAACCAGCAGCAGGACGCTACTTGAACTTGCAGATGAAATTTTAAGTGATGGCACTAAAGTTCGGGAGGGTGATAATGATTTCAATCTGGGTATGTTGAGGGATAAACTGGAACATTTGTATCGTTCGCAGGCAACTTATAAAGAAGTTAAGCTGACTATTACTGCGGATCCAGCCCATATGGATATTGATATTTCAAAAAACAAACTGATGCAGATTGCGGGTAATTTGATTTCTAATGCTATCAAATTTACGCCTGTTGGGGGACAAATTGATGTTTCCCTGGCGATAGAATTCAGTGAGCAGGGAAAAATATTAAAAATAGAGGTCAGTGATACCGGTGTTGGAATTAGTCCACAGCAAATTAATGATATACTCTCCGGTAAAGGTGTTACTACCTCAGGAACCAGTGGAGAAAAAGGATATGGTTTTGGCCTGAACCTGGTAGTACACCTGGTGGAGATGCTCAAAGGTCAGCTGAGGATCGACTCCATCCCTGGGAAGGGAACCACTTTTTCTGCGTGGCTCCCACAGCTTAAAGTTTAATACCTTTATTTCAGCTTCACCTTCACCATCTCTCCATCTTCCTTTATTTCAACAAATTCTTCGATGCGATCTTCATGAGCAACCGAATAATTCTTTCGCTCATAGTAGTTGGTTTGATAACCGCTACTTGAATACCCGGTACCGGTATATTCATTATAAGAACCATTAGAAGTATAACCAAGAAAGCCTTGCAGGAAATATTTTCCGGGTTTCATTTCCGGAAAAGTGAACTTTCCGCTGCTGTTGGTTATGGCTTCAAGTCTGTACCGGTAAGCCGCATCCGATAAATATACATAACGTCGTTTGCGTTTGTTTTCTTTATCTTTTCTCAGCTGATACCATTCCTCAAAGTAAGGAGTGACAGGAAAAAGGGTGATCTTGATCTGATTGGCCAGAATACGGGGAGAGAGCAATGGTTTAACTCCTAAAGATGATTTTGGATGTGTAAAAGCAACGCCTTGGATCGTCGCTTTCCCTCTTGCCAGTTGCTTTTTTGCCTGCAGGGAATCAAAAGAAGATTTCGGGTAAAAGACGGTTACTTTGTCTTTTTCTTCCGGCTCTTTATATTGTGCCTGCGCTGAACCGGCGGTCAGCCCAAGGGTAATGTACAATACATATTTGTGAAAATTCATAGGGTTGTCTGGTAAATGATTAGAAAGTGTAATTGTGCGTAAAGTCCTTATCTCTGCTCACGATTATATTTTGTTCGTTAACTTTTACTTCTCCATTGATCTCGGCCTTGAAGCTGATCGTATAAGGCTGGTCTACCGCCGGACTCAGGCACTGCGCACCTGCACTGATGGCACGTAAAGGTTTTGTCGATTCTACCACATGCGTTTGGGTACCACCTGTAAAATCACTCAGTCCGAGGCTTACTGCAGCCTGGCTACTTTGCGTTACGCCATTAATTTTCCATACGGTTGCGTCGGCCGGATCATTTCCTACGCCAGCCGCCACAAAAGATATATAAGCAGATGAGGGTGCGCCCGTCACCGTAAAGGTAAATTTGGCATTCCTGCCATCTTCGGAAGAAACTTCAGGATCATCTTTTTTACTGCAGGATGCAAACACTGATAAAATGGAGATACAGATAATAACATTAAGGATAGTTCTAAAAAAGTTTGTTTTCATATCAGATTTTGATTAGTTGTAAATTCGGTACAAAGCTATCTGATGACTTTATGAAAATAAATACCCTTATTTAAGGTTTTATTTCTCCTGATATTTAGGTATTTTTTAGTTTTAGCTGAATAAAATATTGAATTCTGGTTTTTAAGCCGGATATTTAAAATTTATTCAATTCTTAGCAGCCCTGTTTTTATGCCGTAACCCGATCAACCTGAAGATGAAAAAAATATATCTGCTCCTGATTTGTCTGCTGGGAATGAACAATATGTTTGCTCAACAGCAAATTCCTCTTAATGAACATCGTTACCTGGATAGTCTAGATCAGGTGCTCCGGCAGCAACATCCTGATACTGCTAAAGCTAATGCCAGCTTCCTTCTGGTAGATTACTGGAAATTCAAAGACACTGTAAAAAGTAAAATTTATTTACGGAACGGCCGGCAGTTTGCCGCTAAATCTCCTTATCTGAAAGCGCTCTACTATTTTTATGAAGGGCAGTATTATTTCAATCGGGATACGAAGAAGGCATCGACGGCTTTTAAAAAAGCAGAAGAAATGCTCAGTGCATTTCCGACTAAAAAAGCTTATAGTAACCGTGCTGCTGCCTGGTTTAACTATGCTTTGATGAATAAAGATAAAAAGGGATATGAATTTATCATCAGTATTACCCTTGATAAAGCTATTCCCAATGCGTTGAAGGCAGGTAATATGGCTATGGTAGCCCATTATTATACACAATTGTCAACCATCCTGATGAACAATTATCAGTTTGCTAAAGCGGAGCTGTACGTTCAGAAAGCTATCGGATTACTGGAAAAAGAGAGTCCGAAATCTGCCACGCTGGTATTTGCTTATCTGAGTGGTGTAAGTATCTACTGTTATGAGAACAAATCCCCTAAAGCTAAGCCTTTGCTGGACAAGGCGCTGGCTTTGTTACAGCCCTATCCTGAATCGTTAAATTATCCACTGTATTATTATAACGAGGTTTTATATTATTCTACTATCAACGATTTAAACCATGCATTGCTGAGTACAGAAAAGGGGATCGTCCTGGCAAAGAAAAACAATCAGAAACAGTTATTTCAGCAATTTATCTTTAGGAGATATACCATTTACAGTCAGCAAAAATCCTATGAGAAAGCCCGGCAGTTATTGCTGGATATCGTTAAAGAAGGCACACTGGTAGCAGATATTAACGACAGAGCTGCGATCTATGCCGAGTTGGCCAAGACGAATCAATCCTTAGAAGACTACAAGGAGGCTTTCCAATGGCAGAAGCGCTATAGTGCTGTGACGGACTCTATTCATAACAGTCAGACTAAAGTTAAGATCAATGAATTGGAAACGAAGTATCAGACTGCACAAAACCGTCAGAAGATTGCTGCCTTGCAGGCGCAGAACAAACAAACAATTTTAACTGCGAAAAACCAGCGTTTAAATAGCTGGTTGCTGGCAATGGGTTGTGTTTTCTTAATTATAGTGCTTGGTTTTGTGATCCTCACTGCTAAAAAAACCCGGAAACTTGCAGCACAAAAGGAAATTAACTTTAAGCAGCAGCTGAAGGAGGTGGAGCAGCAACAGCAATTGCATATCGCAAAAGCGATGCTGGATGGTGAAGAGCATGAACGTGAACGTGTTGCACGCGATTTGCACGACGGACTGGGAGGGATGCTTGCCGGGGTGAAGATCGGTTTGTCGGGCTGGTCAAATAACAATGCAGGGATATCCGGGGATAAAGATCTGTATCGCATTATCAATCAACTGGATACTTCAGTTGGCGAATTGCGGCGCATTGCGCGGAATATGGTGCCCGAAACACTATTGAAGTTTGGTTTGGAGGTGGCCTTAAAAGATCTGAGTGAATTTTATATGCAGGACGATTTGCAGGTAGATTTTCAGGCTTATAACATCGAGAAGGGTATAGCACTGACGGTACAGTTAAATATCTACAGGATTATCCAGGAGTTGTTTTCTAATGCAATCAAACATGCCTGCGCAAGCCATATTATGTTGCAGTGCAGCCAGAATGAAAATATATTTTTTATTACGTTTGAAGACGATGGCTGTGGATTTGATACGGCGATACTGACCACTAAAAAAGGAATGGGTTTGAATAACCTCAAAACCCGGATTGCCTTTTTGAAAGGTCAGTTCGAGCTTCAGTCGGTTGTTAAAGAAGGAACGACTATTAATATAGAAATCAATACAAATGCAGAAGGATAAATTGCTGACTACAATAGTAGATGACCACCCGATTGTGATAGAGGGACTAAAGATGATGTTACAGCATGAAGCTAATATTCAGATAGCAGGTGGCTTTTGCAGCGGTGCTGAAATTCTTTCTTATCTCAGGAACAATAAGGTGGATCTGATTCTATTAGATATCACCCTACCAGATATCAATGGTATGGACCTGTGTCAGCTGATAAAAAGCGAATGGGTTTCTACCACCATACTTATTCTAAGTAACCATACAGAAAGGAGTATTATCCTGCAAAGCATACAAAATGGTGCCAGCGGTTACTTACTTAAAAACAGTTCTATACAGGAGTTGAGGCAATGCATTGCTGAGGCGATACAAGGAAATATTGTGTATAGCAGAGCGGTAATGGAAATCATCAGCAGACCTTCAAAAAATCAGTTACAGGAAAGGCCGCAATTGACACGTCGCGAAAAGCAGGTGCTTGCACTGGTTGCAGAAGGAAAAACTAGTCAGACAATAGGTCAGGAACTTTTCTTAAGTCCCCTTACTATAGATACCCACCGGAAAAACCTCATCCAAAAGTTCAATGTGAAAAATATGGCGGAGTTGATTATGGCGGCCAGTCAGCAAAATCTGTTGTAATCTAATTGTTGGTTTCTACCTGTTTCCGGTGTCCGGCACTGAACGCCTATTGTTCAATATTGAACGGTCTTGCTGATTGTCTTAAATTAATGAGCTGTAAAACAGTCAATTAAAATATTAATTGCACTTGGCACAAACTTGGTAAATTGCACAGCAATCGTGTGTGTATCATCGATAAACAATAATACCATGTTCAGACTCAATTTAAAAATCGCCCTGCGGAATCTCTGGAGAAACAGGACTTCTTCTGTGATTAATATTATTGGACTGTCGGCTGGTTTATCTGCCTGCCTGCTATTGCTTTTATATGTGAATTATGAAATGAATTTTGACCGTCACTTTAAGGATGCGGACAAGATCTATCAGGTGATGACTAACTTTCAGGATGCTTCGGGAAAGATCACCAGTACGGGAGGATCTCCGGGGGATGGCGTTCCACTTACGATTAAAGCGAAAATACCCGAAGTAGATGTGATCGCCAGAATCGGTGGAGGTGATCAGTCAATAATATCAAATGATCAAAAAAGATTTAAAAGGAAAGATCTCTTTGCCGATCCGGAGATACTTAAAATCTTCAACTACGATTTTATAGTCGGTAATTCAAGTACTGCACTAAATATGCCCAATGCTGTGATACTGACGGCTGAGACTGCGCAACTTTTATTCGGTACTACCGACGTGCTGAACAAAACAGTGAGGTATAAAAATGCAAGAGACTTAAAGGTTACCGGTGTGATCAAAAATTTACCTGCCAATACGACGATCAGGTTTGACTATCTGATGCCCTGGTCTTTTTTTGCCAGTATCAATGATTATGTAAAAAATCCGGGCTGGGGGAATTTTAACTTTCTGGCTATGGCCAGGGTGAACAATCCTGCCAATATTAACCTCATTAATGATAAAGTAAAAAAGCTATTCAATGAAAATTATAAAGATCAGCGAACGGAGAATTTCTTATTTCCTTTAAGAGATGCGCACCTGCATGGTGAATTTCTGAATGGTAAAAGTGTTGGTGGCGACATAGAACGTATTTATCTTTTTGTGGCACTGGCCTTTGGTATTTTGCTTGTTGCCTGTATCAATTTCATGAACATGGCCACTGCAAAATCAGAGCGGAGGGCAAAGGAAGTTGGGATCAGGAAAACTATAGGTGCCACGAAAAGTTCCCTGGTGATTCAATTTATGACCGAAGCGATGGTACTGACCATGGTAGCAGTATTAATTGCAGTCATTATTGCTGAAGCCAGCTTGCCGCTGTTTAATAATCTGCTGGGCTTGAGTATTCAGGTTGGTTATACCAGTACAAGCTATTGGCTCGGGATATTAACGGTAGCCTTAGTGACCGGATTATTGTCCGGCACTTATCCCGCGCTGTTCCTTTCTTCTTTTAATCCCATTCAGACTTTAAGAAAGAAAACTGCGAGGGCGAAACTCATTCCTTTCAATTTAAGGCAGGTACTGGTAGTGGTACAATTTTCGTTTGCCATCATGCTCATCATCGCCACGCTGGTGATCTATAAACAGCTGCAGTTCATCAAGAGCAGACCAGTGGGCTACAATATCAATCTGCTGGCAGAGCTGCCCCAGGATGGTGAATTGTCTGGTAAGTTTGAATTGTTTAAGGAGCAGGTGATGAAAACCGGAGCTGCTACTGCGGTAAACCAATCCTCCCGTGGGATGACTGATGTAAGCAGCTGGTTTTATGGTTTCAAATGGCCGGGGATGGAAGAACAAGGTAAAGACATTGTTTTTAACCGCCTTGAAACAGGTTATGATTTAATGCAAACAAACGGAGTGGAACTATTGAGCGGGCGTGATTTCTCCAGAGATTTCGCCTCAGATACTGCAGCAATTTTGCTGAGTAGCACAGCGGTGAAAATGATGAAGGTGAAAGATCCGATGGGAATGATGGTCAATCATTTTGGAAAACAGCTTAAGGTGATTGGCGTTTTTAAGGATTTTATCTGGGATTCGCCTTATCGTTCAGGAAAACCCATGGTGATTATATTTAACAAAAATCCGGAAGGAACCATCAATATGCGGTTAAATCCTGCTAATAGCCTGAGTAAGAATATTGAACTGATTTCAACTGTTGCCAAGACGCTGAATCCGGATTATCCCGTAGAAATCAGCTTCGCCGATGAACTGTATTCCAGAAAGCTGCATGCAGAGAAAATATTGGGTATTCTTGCCAACCTGTTTGGTGGTATCTCGATACTCATCTCCTGTATGGGACTGTACGGTTTGGTGGCTTACAGTGCAGAACAGCGCACCAAAGAGTTTGGTGTACGTCGCGTATTAGGCGCCTCGGTCGGAAATATCATGAAACTGCTTTCTGTTTCTTTTTTGAAAATGGTATTGGTGGCTGCCTGTATTGGTGTGCCTTTAGCTTATTACCTGATGAACCGGTGGCTCACTCATTTTGAGTTCAGGACTACAATATCGTTCTCAATTCTATTCCTGTCAATAGCAGGGACGGCGATCATCGCATTTCTGACGGTAAGTTTTCAGGCTTACAAAGCAGCGAAAGCCAATCCTGTTGAAGCGCTGAAGTATGAGTAGCGCAATGGTTAGAAATGCCCTTTGTACTGTTCTTTTATGAGGCAAACAGTAGATAAAGGAAGTTCGTCATGCTGATAGCTTCCCTTTTCTCTTATAAATCCTTCATTCTCGAAAAAATCTATTATTGGATTTGTGAGATATTCATTGATCCAAAGCACTTCGTAAGACTTGCAGACCGATATGCATTTATCAAATAAAGATTGTTTGATTGCAGGATCATCATATTTTTTTAGCAGTCCGAAGTCTGCTATGCGAATCATTCTTTTAGAATCGAAACGTTCAGGTCTTTTTCCTTTGGAAGTAATCCTTGCGTATCCTGCAGGTTCTTCATCAGCGTAGACAACCAGCCATTGGTTTGACATGCTGTTAACCTCAATAATTAGACTTTTTTCATTAAAACTAGCTGTAATATATTGTTCAAGCACATGCGCTTCCAACACATCCGAGAATTTTTCTTTAGCTACCTCTTTGGTTAGCATCAACAATGCATCTATCCCTTTTCCTGTAACCACTGTAAACCTGGTAATAATCTTTGAATCCATCTCCTAAATAATAAGACTACAAAGCTAGTCAGCTCATTATAATTGTACCCGTACAGAATCCTTAGCAATTACCAGTACAGATTACCTAAAGGGTTGTCCTGAAAGTTGAATGGCTTCGATTTTTTTCTGAGAATACTTGTCAGCAAATACAACCCTGAAATGGCGGGAGAAGTCATTGGAAAAAGAGAAGGTATAACCGGGAGTAAATCTTACACCTATCTTTTCACATTGTTTATAGAAATGATCCATATTTGTATGATCCGGCATTTTAACCCAGATATTGTAGCCGCCGGAAGGCATATGGCATGTTGTACCTTCTGGAAAGCTGGCAGTTAATAACTTAATAGTGAAATAAGCATTTTTGGCCAGTTGCGTTCTAAATGAACGGAGATGTCTGTCATAGCTATTGCCGTCGAGCAGTTTGTTAACCGTTTCCTGGTAAACAGGGGAAACAGAGCTGCCCAGAGAGAATTTGATTTGTTCCGCACGTTCCATAAACTTTCCGGCCGATAACCAGCCGAGCCTGATACCCGGGGCCAGCGTTTTAGCGAATGAGGAATAAGTTAAAACCAGCCCGCTTTCATCGTAACTCTTTATAGTAGACGGTCTTTGTCCGCTGAAGCTAAGATCACCGTAAACATCATTTTCTATCACTGCAATGTCTTGCTGCTGTGCGAGCTGTAATAGTGCCTGTTTCTGTTCATCACTCATCAATATCCCTGTTGGATTATGAAAGTTTGGCGTGACCAGAATGGCTTTTATCCTGTTTTTTAAACATGCGCTGCGTAAAAAATCGATGTCGAAACCATTGCTCAGATCAACAGGAATTTCGATTACTCTAAGATTCAATGTTCTCACCACTTCCAGTATAGAAAATACACAAGGGCTCTCTAGCGCAACAATATCGCCTGCTGTACAAACAGCTGCTAAAGCAATATATACTGCCTGTAATGCACCATCAGTAATAATCAGTTGATCGGAGCTGATACGTGTCTTGTAAAGTGCAGCCCTTTTGATAATGCTATTTTTCAGTGTCTCTGACCCATTAGGCGGATAATATCTTAATAAGCTTACTCCGTATTCTCTGATCACATGTTGCATCGTTCGCAGCAGTAATTTTTGAGGAATAAGTAAATCGCCCGGAGTTGCCACATTAAACTCAGACAGCTTTTTTGCCGGTCGTGAGGAAGTGGTGAGCACTAAGTTATTTTCGAATATGGCATCTCTTACGACTGGAGCTGCAGAAGATGCAGTTTGTGCAGATATTTCGATGGCTTTTGTGCTGACATAGTATCCTGATTTTGGAATGCTTTCTACCCATCCGAGGATCATTAAATATTCGTATCCACTTTGTATAGTTTGGGTACTGACGTGGTACTGGTTTTTCAACTCACGGACAGATGGAAGTTTATATCCCGGTTTAAAGATGCCTTCACGGATATTCTTTTCAATAGATGAGGTAAATACTTCATATCTATATGATCTCATATAGTTCAATTTTTTTAATCAATTAATAGCAATTGCACAGAAATAATGAAAACATTGCCATATTAGTCTGCTGGCAATGTAACAAGTTTTGTTGAGCTGTATCTAATATTTATAAATCTTTCACATAAGCTATGAAAATAAAAATCTGCTTTTTATTATTGCTCAGTATCCTTTCGTTAAGAGGATGGAGCCAGGAAATTATTGTTCCAAAAAAAAATGTGGTAGCTCAAAAATGGATTAAGGATCAAAGCTATCAAATGAGCTGGGCCATGCTCAGAGATACCATGAGTATGACGATAGGTGTAGTCAATACTAAAGTACAGGTTCTGGGCGACAAGGTACAGGTGATTACCGAAGTGAAAATGAAAGGATCTCCCGCCCCCTGGATAGACTCTACCATTGTACGTAAAACAGATCTTTCGCCAATTTACCATGCTTCCTATAATATTCAGCGTGATATGGCGCTCCACTTCGGTGCATCGGTCAAAGGATTTTACCAAGATAAACAAACCAATAAAACTACTGACATAGCACAACAAGTACCATCAGGTTATTTTGACAGTAATTTTTATCCTATGCTGATCAACTGGTTGCCGCTTAAGTCTGGCTATACAGCTGATATTGATATTTATGACTATAATCCAAAAGGTAAAATGGGGGTTGTCAAAGCACATATTCTGAATGTAAGTGAAGGAAAATACCTGAGCAAGAAATTAGGCGAAAGGAAAGTGTGGATTGTAGAAGCCTCTGATGAGATTGGCACCTCGACTGATGGAAAAAGTGTTTATCAGATTGATCAGTTGACCAGACAACTGTGGAAACAGCGGATTACTGCCGGCGGGAGGGTGATGGAGATGACGGTAGTGGAGGAGAATTAAATTTCTACAATTAGTATACATGTGCCTATTTAATATGCTTTAGAGAGATGACAATGATTTATTTGGATCAATTATATTAATTTTTTAATCAGCGGTACGACTCCTGTTAGCGTACAAAATCACTTACCGTAAGTTGAGCGCATGTTTGACTTGCGGTTTTTTATTATGAATTAATTCAGTTCACACAACTTGCTATCAAGTTTTTTTCATCGGGTCTAAGTTAAAATCTACTATTATTTATATCAATTGGGCTACTTGTAACTAATTTCGCTGCTTACAGTAGTCGAATCAAAAATAATTTAACCTTTAAAGCACTTTCAATTTGAATACTGATCTCTGAAATAATTAGGCGATATTCCAGCTTCTTTTTTAAATAGCCTGGAAAAGTACGTTGGGTTCTCAAATCCCAACGAATGAGAAATCTGCGCAATATTCATCCCGCTATCCGTTAGTAAGTTCTTTGCCTCTGTAATGATATAAAGATGTATAAGTTCCAGAGCAGTTTTTCCTGTTTCCTGTTTAAGCACATCGCTCAGATAGCGCGATGAAAAATGTAATTTTTCTGCCATGAAAGTCACGGTAGGAAGGCCTAATTCCTCGTTCTTTTTCGTTTCGAAATAAGATTGAAGCAATTCATTGAATTTAGTTGCTATATTACTTGTTATTTCTGCACGGTTTGTAAATTGCCTTCTGTAGAAACGTTGCGCGTACTTAAGTAGCGTATCCAAATGACTAAGTAAGATTGTTCGCGTTAAGTCGTCGGTATTATTGAGGTATTCCTTATTCATTACAGTAACCAGGTTCCAGATCATTTCTTCCTCACTGGGCGATAAGTACAAGGCTTCATTAGTCTCATAATCGAAATAACCGTACTTTTTAATTTCATGATGCAGCGCAGTGCCCGCCAGAAAATCTTCATGGATTAATATTAAAAAGCATTCATTCTTTAACTTTATGTTTTTAAAAGTAATCGTCTGCCGGGGTTTAATGAACAACAATTTGCCTTGGTTGTGGTCAAACTTTGTTCTGCCATGCTTAATGTTTCCTGATTCCAAATTTTGGAAAGAAACAATATAAAAATTGGAAGAGAATTCTATGTCATCACCCCCGCACTCGTCTTTATTACCAAAAGAGATGCTGAATAGTGGGTGCTCCGGGGCTTTAACGTTGATGGCCTTGCAGAAATCGCTTATATTATCGAAGTGGTTCATAGGTTGATTTAAAAGAAAAACAGTATCTGAATCAACAGATACTGCTAATATACTATCTTAATTCCCTTGTGCAGCAACGGAAACGTCCTGCCATTCAGCCCATGTTTTCATCCGTTGATCATAAACTTGTTTAATCCATTGGATGCCCACTCTACCGAGAATCAGCCTCAGTGGAGGATTTTCGGCATCAACCAGTTTCAATACGGCCTCCGCAGTTGCTTCTGGTACTCCCCAGTCTTCCGCTTTGTTACCAGCAGCAAGTCCATCTCTTACTTCATCATAGAAAGCTAATTGTTTGCTTTGCATCCCGGAGTTTGTGGCAAATTCTGTCATGAAACCATTAGGTTCGAGGATACTGATCTTGATACCAAAGCCGCTAACTTCTGCGGCCAGGGCTTCGCTGATACCTTCAACAGCAAACTTGGAGGCGCTGTATAACCCTAAAGTAGGGAAGGCAAGCAGGCCTAACGCGCTTGATACCTGAATAATATGACCTGATTTCTGTTCACGCATGATCGGAATAACTGCTTGGGTTACCCATAACAAACCATATACGTTTGTTTCAAATTGTGTACGTATTTCCTGCTCTTCTAACTCTTCGATTGCTCCAGTATGACCATAGCCAGCATTATTGATTAATACATCGATGGTACCAAAGTGCGCTTTGGCTTTTGCAACTGCCTCAAAGCAGGCAGCCTTATCGGTAACATCCAGTTTTAACGAAAGTAAGGTTGAAGCGTATTTTTTTGAAAGTTCTGTTAATGTATCCGGGTTTCTTACTGCAACCACCACCTGATCGCCACGTTTCAAAAATGCTTCTGCCCATATACGGCCCAGTCCACGGGATGCGCCGGTAATAAAAATTGTCTTTGCCATTGTTATCTGTTTAATATTACAATAAATTCAATGACAAAGCTCAGCTAATAAACTTCAAACAGGTGATACAAAAGTGGGTAATGATAGAACGATTTTACGTTTTTTTGCTCCTGACATACAAAGTCTTATTATCAGGTTTGAGTAAAGGTTTATTTTGATAAAAAAGATCATTAAGTGCTAATTTGGGTTGCGCAATCGAATATTCTGTGCCCGATTGTACTATCAAACGTGCAACCTGCAGCAATGCTTGCCCCCGGTTGAGATTAAAATCGAATTAGCTTATTAATTGGTTAGCAATGATACCTCTTGTGAGTAAGTTTTCTAATTCGGCAATTAACATAAATCAGAAAGGAAATGGTTCGAGAAGCGCCAATTTTTTGCTCACAAGGCCACTTTACAAACTGTAAAGTGGGCTTTGTTTTTTGATGGACGATTAATCGGCTTTGATATTAATATAGAAACTGCCTAATAGGGTTTTTATGCTAATAGATTCCGTTCAATTGCTGTTTAAATAACGCAACTAGGTTTATTTGCCACTCGTAGAAGATAATAATGTTATATCAGCATTCTATTTAAAATTTAGTATTCGAATAGAATAAAAAAGTACATTACAAAAACAACAGTTATTTGGTAAAGCCGTTAAATACATAGCTGGCGATTTGCTTTGAGATAATAAAAAGTTTACTGAACCATATGGTCAGTAATCAGCCGGAAGCCCACCCCGCGCTGACTTTCAATTTGAATGCTTGGATCTGCAGAGATATATTTGCGCAATCGGCTGATAAATACATCCAGGCTACGTCCATTAAAGAAGTCTGGCTCTCCCCATATTTCGCGTAATACGCTTTCCCTACTCACTAGATGATTCTTCCTCTGCTTACTCCTTAAAATGGTTGATTGCCGGTATAGTATTGATAGGAGCGGCAATATTCTGGGTTTACAGAAAAATTAAATGATGCATATGCTGGCAGATGGTTTAAAAGCAAAATTGCCCCCATAAGTAAGCGACTTATTAGGGGCAATTTTGTTTTAATGTTCAGTTTATAACAATTTTATTTTTACTACTGCTGTTTTTAGCCATGGTGCGGTAAACCGAACAGATAGTTCATCAGCAGGCTGACCATTGGTTTGTATATAAACGATCATTTTACCATGGAAAACGCGTTGTTTGTTATCGGTATAGTCGCCCATATCCGAATTATTCCCTGCTTCCATCCCCAGTAATCTCGCATTTCCGACGATGTCGCAGGTGATCTCATCATCTGACAGCTGTACAGGAATACCATCTTCATCCACCAGCTGAATTTCTATCTGTGCCAGACCATTTTTTGCTTCCACCTGCAACTGATTGCCCTGCACTATTTGAATAGCTTGCTGGCGTTTACTGGATTGCAATCGGTGACGGATCGTCTCTTTCCCCTCTTTGTCCATTCCTATAACTTCTAACTTGCCCGCTGAGTAGGGGATGTCCCAATAGGTGATACCATATTTCTGGTCGTAGTTTTTCGTTGCGCCGACAACTTGTCCATTCAGTTCTAATCTTGCTTTTTCGGTATTGGTATAACAAACCACGCGTATCAACTGTCCTTTCTGATAATTCCAGACCGGCCAGGCATCCATAGAAGGTGCATCATTTTTCTGCTGACCCTGTTCTGATTCCAATACCGACCATACGTCTGTACCTGCCCCGCCCCCTTTAAGTGGGTAGCTGCCCAAATAAGCCATGGGTTTTTCTGACCAAAGGGATTGACGGAAATAACCCCGTGGTTTTACAAAGCCGGCAAAATCGAGCAATCCTGAATAAAACCCTCGTGAAGGCCAGCGGCCGGATTCGCCCAGGTAATCTATTCCTGTCCAGAGAAACTGGCCAAAGATATGTTCATTATCTCTTACTGCCTTCCATGCATCGAGGTCATGGCGGTTTTCACTGCCAAAGATTACCCGCTTAGGATATTTTTTATGGTCCTGTATGTAACGGCTTTCGGTATAATTATAACCCGCAATATCCAATGCTCCGGGATAGGCTGTTTCGTTAGACATGGCAACCCCGGCCAGACCCGCAGTTACGGGGCGACTCTTATCGTGTTTTTTTACTACGGCAGCGAGGTTTTTAGCGATATCGCCCAAACGCATCGCGTCTGGAGCATCTTTTTTATAGCCGCCAAAGATAGGCTGCGTAAAACCACCTTCCCTAGCACCTGCCAGTATTGGATGGGAGTAAGGGTCGTTCGGATAATCTACCTCATTGCCAATGCTCCAGGCAAATATTGACAGGTGGTTACGGTCCCGTTTAACCATGTCTGCCAAATCTCTTTCTCCGCATTCCTTGAAAAAATCATAGGTTCCCTGGAATCCAGGAGTACCAACATTCCAGCCCTGAATCCATTTTCGCTTAGGGTACTCCCATTCGTCAAAAGCTTCGTTCATGACCAGCAGACCCAATTCATCACAGAGTTCGTACAAGGATGAGGCCTGGGGATTATGACTGGTTCGGATGGCGTTAATGCCCAGCGACTTTAAGATCTGCAGGCGACGGCGCCAAACTGCAGGATATACTTCAGCACCGAGTACACCTGAATCATGGTGCAAACACACTCCCTTAATTTTCATCTGCTGACCATTCAGCGCGAAACCCTTATCGGGATCAAAAGTAAAGGTACGGAAGCCTGTTACCAGCGCAGACTGGTCTATGACTTTATTTTGCTGGGTAACTGTGGTGCGTAGCGTATAACGGGCAGGATTAGCTACACTCCACAATTGAGGATTGTTTAAATCCAGTTCTGATTTGATCTCATTGCTGTTACCCGGTGTAAGGGTAACTTTAGTCATTTTTTTCGCTACTACTGCTCCCTTCTGATCCAGCAATTCATGGAGTACGGATACACTGGCATTTGATGGCGACTCATTGACAAGAGCGGTCTGGATATGCAATTTTCCTTTTTTACCTTTTACTTCCGGATAGGCATATACTCCCCATTGTTCAAGATGGACAGGGTTTGCCCGGATCAGCCATACGTCGCGGTAGATTCCAGAACCGGTATACCAGCGGGAGTCGGCATCCTGACTGTGGTCTACACGAACGGCGATCTGGTTCTCCTGTCCATATTTAAGGTATGTACTGATATCGTAACTAAATGAAATGTAACCGTTGGGGCGTTTACCTACAGACTGCCCGTTAACGAAAACTTCGCTGCGGTTATATACTCCTTCAAAATACAGATATAATTTCTTCCCCTGATCCTCTTTAGGAATGGTTAACTTCTTATGGTACCAGCCTATTCCTCCCGGAAGGTATCCGGTAGCACTGGCAAAGGCAGGGCTGTGAAGCTGTTTGATGGTCCAGTCGTGAGGCAGTTGTACATTACGCCAGGATCTGTCATTATCATTAACTGCTGTTTTTCCGTCAACTTCACCTAAATGAAAACGCCAGTCGTCATTTATCTTTTCAGCTTTACCAAATCCTGGCTGTCCGAAAGTGTCTGCCGGGTTGAATAAAGGAATAGCAAGAGCAAGGATGGCGTATTTAATCAATCGTATCATTCTATATTTATTTAATTCGTAGGTTTTACGGGTACAATATTTCCTTTTTCGTCAAAATACATGCGATCTATACATACTTCGCGGTTGAAGCCGGCGGCATCGCCCATATGTATTCCATCAGGATAATTGAATCTGTGATAAACAATATACCATTCATCTTTTCCGGGAATTTGCAGTACAGAATTATGTCCTGTACCATAGATACCCTGTGAGGGATCTTTTTGCAATACGAGGTTGTTTTCCTGAATCGATATCGGACCTGTAGCTGATTTTGAAGTGCCATAACGTACGCGATAGTTCTCACTGCGTGTATCATCTTCCGACCAAAGGAAATAATAAGTTCCTTGCCGGTAAAATACATAACAGCCTTCTCTGAATGTTTTGTCGGTTTGAATGACTTTGATTGTATTCTTTTTTAGCGATACCATATCTTTATTCAGTTCGCCTACGGCAAGATAGCCATTTCCCCAGTACAGGTAACTTTTGCCTGTTTTTGGATCGTTGAATACGGCGGGATCAATTTCCTGCCCGCCTTTTACCCCTTCAGGTTTAAAATTAACCAGCGGTTTTCCTGAATCTTTAAATGGCCCTGTTGGCAGGTCTGCTACGGCAACCCCGATCTTTTGTGCCGCTGTAAAATAATAGTAATACTTATAATCGCCCTTCATCTTTTTCTCCGCGATGGTGGGCGCCCAGGCATTGCGGTCTGCCCAGCTTACCTCTTTTTTCAGGTCAAGTATTACACCTTCATCTGTCCAGTTGCTCAGATCTGAAGAAGAGAAGGTTTTGAAGTAGTAACCTCCCCAGCCGTCGAAACCGTCACTGGTGGGATAGATATAGTATTTCTTAGTTTTATTAGAGTACAGTACATCAGGATCAGCATAAAAGCCATCCAATACCGGGTTTTTTCGTAGCTTCAATTCCATACCCTGTGGTATACCCCATTTGCCGGTCAGGGCTTTTAATTCTTTACGGGAGACCGGGATAATTGTTCCGTGCCGCGGGTGAAAATCCATAGTCACATCCTGGTCTATTACCATGAATTTATCCAGGTCATAACTTTCGCAAAACTGATATTTCCCTTTGCTATACACATCGTACATCAGTATATACTTGTCAGACTGATTGAGTTTAAATACGCCTGAACCTTCAACGGGATCTCTTGTCTGCTGTTTATATCCTGCCTGTTCAATCCATTTTCCGGAAGTCAGGGAATCGGTGATGGCCAGTTTTATTCCATTGCCATTGCCTTCCGTTTTATAAAACAGGTGAAACAATCCATTTTTGTTAATGATATCCCCATCAATGCAGGATTTTCCGTTTTTAGGATGGAACAGCACTGCAGGCTCGGATTCAAAATCAGTAAAAGCTGTATTGACGTAGGCATAGTAGATGATATCCGGACCAGTGCCATGCTGCATAGACCAGTATACCATATATTTCTGTACCGCAGGATCAAATATCGTTTGCGGTGCCCAGACACGTTTCAGGTCGTCATGCCCCTTGAATCGTTGTTGTATGTTGATTACTGTATGTTTCCAGTTGACAAGATCATCAGATTTCATCAGGATCAGGGCACGATTGGAGTCCCATCCTTTGGATGAAGTCATGTCTGTCAGTACCATATAAAACGACTGTCCATCTGCTCCGCGGAGGATGTGCGGATCCCGCACGCCACCTGTGGAGCTGATCACTTTTGAATCGATAACAGGTTCATTATGATTTAATGCGCGGTAATTATAGCCATCGGTGCTGATAGCGAAACAGACCGCCTCATCTTTTTGTGTATTTCCTTTAAAGTAGGTGAATAAGTAACCTGCGAAATCCTTATCGGCTGGCCCGGATTTGTATTCCTGGCTGAATGCGGTTCCGATAAAGGCTAATTTTAAAATGGCAAGAAGGATCAGGCGCGGACATAGCAATTTGTTCATCATTAAGAATTGGCGTTTTGTTAAAATTTATATACCATTAAAAATTATGCGCAGGTTCTTCAACCTGCACATTTCGTATAATTTAATTATTTTAAAGCTATTTTTTGTATTGCTGTATAAATATATTCACTTGAGGATGTTGATTTAACACCCAGTCTGGCAAATACATAATCCAGATTTTTCAGATTATCTGGTATATTACCAATAATGGTGGTGGATTGCCCAAACACTAAAGTTCCTGTATTCCCGTCGACGCGAAGTTCACGTTGTACCTGATCGGTCAGGATCGATTTTCCCAGGTAAAGACGTACCAATTCGACATTTGCGGATTGAACGATCTTGTTAACTGCAAATTGAGCCGTAATCGTATTTCCGGATTTTTGAAAAGATTCATTAGTGATGGTAAAGTAAGGAGTTACCGGTACATCGACAGTTGTATTCCCATTCACATTTACGATGATTGTATCTGTAGCCTGCTGTAACCACGGGGAGTCTCCCATGCACACCAGCTTATACCGGCCGTTGAATAAACTCGCTGAGAAAGTTCCATCCTGATTCAGATAGACAGGGATCTTCGTTTTGAGGGCGTGACCATCTTGCCACAGTTCTAACTGTGGACCGTTGTTACGTACACCCAGGGCCTTTCCTTCATAAACCACTCTGCCCGACAGCGTGGTTTCGGGTGCCTCAAAATTATCATATTTACAACCTGCCATCAACAAGCTTGCAGTGACAGTAAGTGTGATTAAAAAATTTAGTTTCATAGCAGGGATTATTGGAATGGGTTTCTGACAATTTTTGGATTGTTGTTTAATACAGCCTGATCAATAGAAGAATAGTAGTTGGCCAGTCTAAAGAATCGCGCCCTTCTGAAGCGGCTTGGTCTAATCCGCTCGTAGATAAATTTGCCATTGTCCGGGTGCCCTGGTCTGGAGATCCGGTAGCCATACAATCCTGTGACTACAGCGTTAGGATCATTTTCAGAACCGTCCCATACCAGATGCGCCAGTCGCCATCTCTTCAGGTCAAAGTAACGATGATCTTCGAAAGCCAGCTCCACACGACGCTCGTTACGGATGATGTCCATCGACAGCGTACTCAGGCTATTTGCAGGAAAGCCTGCACGTTGGCGCAGTAAATTGACATAACCCAGTCCTTCTCCCTGGCCAAGTTCAAATGCGGCTTCAGCTGCGTTCAGATAAATTTCTCCCAGCCGGAACCATGGCCACCAGTTTGCTGCCGATGTTCCTCTCGTACTTGCAGCCGGTGCATCACTCACGAATTTTCGGATGTAAAATCCTGTATTACTGACGTCCGTGGCGTCGTTTTTAGGTCCGTCGAATCCAGTCCAGACCAGGCCATCTGTATAATTTTTTCCTAATTCTGCCGAGGTACTCAACTGATAACTTCCGTTATCCCAAACCGCTACTCCTGCCTGTATTCTTACCGGATTATTTTTGAACGTTGTACCGGGATAGATGACAGTACCATATAAACGCGCATCTTTATTGGCGAATATATCTGCGATTCCGGTATAGGCGATATAATTGCCCGCTGCATCTTTATTGCGCAATGTTCCTTTGGTTCCATCCAGGTAGTCGAAACTTTCCACAAGACTGAGCGATGGCGAGATTGTAGAAGAAGACTCGTTATCTTCGGTCATGCTTTTGATGATATTGTCATAAGCAAAACGGTGAACCTTAAGGCTGGTTGCAAAGTCTTTCGCAAAAATAACCTCAGACCCGGTTTTCTTATTCAGCATATCGTAGAAATTAGCGCCTTTGTCTGAGTTTTCATTAAACAGCGCATAAGGACCACGGATAATTTCTCTCGAGGCATTTAACGATTTCGTGTAATAGTCGTTCGCCATAGCTGCCGGAATACCGACTTCACCGCCGGGGGTAGTAATAGGGGCGGACATCAGGTTATTGTATTTTGCAATCGATGCGGCATAGAGCATGGCTCTGCTTTCCAGTGCAAGAGCAGTATACCTGTTTGTCCTTGTTTTGCTGCTGTTATTTGGCACCAGGTCATCTTTGATAGCTTCCATTTCCTGAAATATAAAATCGTAGACTTCATACTCTTTTGCACGTGGAACCTGTAGTGGTGTAGGGTCGCCACTGAAATCGTATACCAATTGTTTTTCTACAATAGGTACGCCTCCCATACGTTTGACCATTTCGAAATAAACAAAGGCGCGGATAAAACGGAGTTCAGCTTTGAACAGGCGTTTTTGCGGTTCGGTCAGTTTAGTACTCTGCGTTTCTAAATTTTCCAGTGACAAATTGATATCACGGATAAATCCATAGTCCCAGTAACGTCCGTAGTCATCACCAAACTGAAAATCATTTCTCCAGTTCTGATCCCGGTGTCCCGACCACATTGCATCATCCACTTCCGTCATTCCTCCCGTATTAAATACGCCATGCAGCGTAGGTAATCTATTGTAATAGTTAGCCAGCAGGGAGGTTACTAATTTTGGATCATTCCACAATTGTTCATCCGTGATGGTTTGTTTTGAGTCCCGTTCAAACCATTCATCATGCTTGCAGCTGTTCATGCTTAAACAGATCAGCAAAACAATAGCTATGTATATTTTTTTCATCGTTATTTTTTTAGGTGTTTGTTTAAAACGTCACATTGAAACCTACCATAAACACTTTTTGCTGCGGATAGGCGACAGCTGCGGCAGCTTCAATTTCGGGGTCAATCTGGAATTTCTTAACATTATCAAAAGAGATCAGATTCGATCCATTCACATACATGCGGATTTTTTCTGCTTTAAGCTTATCTGTAATACGCTTAGGCAGACTATAAGCCAGTTCTAAATTCCTCACCCGCAGGTATCTCACATTAGTTAACCAGAAATCGCTGTTCCTGCTGTTTGGGCCACTATTTCCTTTTCGGATTGCAGGATAATAACCAGAAATCCACTCACTGTTCACATCATAAGGGTCTGCACGGTGCCATCTGTCTTCCAGCAGATAAGCAGGTGAATTACCATCTCCGTGAAAGGCATTTCTCAATTCATAATCCTGGTTCCAGGACTGCATTGCTCCACCCGCAAAGTCAATATTCAGATCTATACCTTTCCAGTTCAATCCGATGCGACCACCAAAGCTCATCATTGGTGCCCATCCTGTTGGATAGCCAATAGGACGCTCATCCATTCCATTGATCACCCCATCTCCATTTACATCTTTGTAAATGAAATCACCGGGTAATTGTGTTCTGTTATTGGAACCGTCGTTATTGATGGCGTAATTACGGATTTCTTCTTCCGACTGGAAACGTCCGACTACCTGGTAGCCCCACCAAATGCCGCCCCATCTGTTTTCTGCTGAGTTTCTATATTCCTCCCATGAGTTGCCAAAACGCGGTTTATAAGATTCCAGGCTTTTGAAACGGGAGAAGGTTAGGTTTCCGCTGACCACATAATTAAGTTCGCCAATCTTGCTGGAATAGGTAAGGATACCTTCTGCACCATAGTAACCGTTTTTGTTCAGGTTTTCATTGGGCAGTTCATATCCAATTTCACTTGGAAGCAATACATCATATCGTTTAGCAGGAAAGCCAGTTCTTATGATTTTGAATGCGTCTGCCGTTAATGTCAGCTTGCTATCAAACATGGCGAGGTCTATACCAACGTTGTAATTTGTATTCTTTACCCAGGAAAGATTCCTGATGGGCAAAGGGCGTGGCTGAACGCCGGGATAATAAATTCCATCCAGAACGGCATCTCCCTGTCCGAAATTGTATCCCGCTAAATAACCGTGCATACTTACACCTTCCTCTAATCCGGTTTGTCCGACTGAGGCACGTAGTTTCATATCGTTGATCACACCTTTAAATGGTTTGAAAAAGGGCTCATCCGAGATACGCCAGCCTAGAGATGCCCCCGGGAAAAATCCCCATCGCTTATCTTCAAAATATAAATAAGAACCATCATAGCGACCCAGAATTTCAACCAGGTATTTACTTTTGAAATTATAATTGATACGGCCGATATAACCTGCCCTGGCTTCGTATGACCAATCATCGCCCACACTATTCAGTTCCGCAAGTTTAACTAAGGGAATATAATTATTGGAGGGATTGGCACCTAATGCAGTGTAAGTCCTGTCCCAGTCAGACCTTTCATAACCTGCCATAGCAGAAAAGTTATGGTTGCCCAGCTGTTTGGTATAATCTAACTGGAACTGTGCGAACCTGGACACCGCTTCACGGTCTGTTTTGTATCGCCAGCCTGCATCGCTGCCGCCGCTGCGGATATAATTATCGTTTTCATACCTGTACACATCGTAGCTATATTGGAAACCATCAAACTTATTGTTGGTGTAGTTGTAGGATACAGTTCCCTTTGCCGACAGCCCGAATTTTGTTTTGTAAGAAGAAAATAGATTCACATTTCCACTCAGGTATTTATTATCCTTATAACCTACAATATCTCTGCTGAACAATGCAGGGTTATAAGCCAAATCATTTGTCAGGTTCGGATAAGCAGGATTATTATTTGCATATGGTGTTACCGTTGGCCTGTTTCTGAATATTGCTAAAATGGATGAGAAGTAACCATCACCCCCTGGTAAACCCACATCTTTAGTTGTTTCCTGTCTCCCAGAAATCTGTGTTCCTACCGTCCAGCCCTCCAGGATGGTTGCTTCCATATTGGCTTGCAGGTTGGTGCGTTTATAAGAAAAATCCTTGATCATAGCATCCTGATCCATCTGGCCGATGGAAAGGAAATAATTAGAGTTTTTTGCTCCGCCTGTTACATTCGCGTTCAGGTAACGCTGCGGAATATTTTTCCGGATCACCATATCATAGTAATCGTTATTCTGATACCCCGGCTCAGTACCTGCCTGCCATTTCGCAAGTTCTGTAGGGCTATACGGAGGGGTAAATGGTGTACCCGGATCCCGAATTACATTTTGATCAGCTTCGACCAGCCCCCTGGTGTATTGTGCTGCAGTGGCCATAGTTGGGAAGCGTGTCAGATTTTGCCAACCCTGATAACCGTTGATGTTTATTTTCGTGGTCCCATCACGTTTACCCTTTTTGGTGGTGATCAATACCACCCCTTTGGCTGCGCGGAAACCATAAACGGCTGCTGCTGCATCTTTCAGAATGGAAATACTTTCGATATCTTCCAGGTTTAGTGCATTAAAAATATCTGCGCCGGAAGCATTTTGGGTTCCCACCCAGTCCGTTCCGGTCTGACCGCCATATGCCACACCGTCGATCACAAACAACGGATTACCCATGTTGCGGATTTCTATACTGGCTCCTCTACCCGGACGGGCATCTTTAGCCCTTACCGAAACACCCTGCACCTTTCCTGCCAGCGCACCTGCTGCAGTTGTAGATGAAGTCCGGACGATATCTTCCGACTTGATATTACTTACCGCACCGGTTATATTGCGTTTGGATTGTGTACCATAACCCACCACCACTACTTCTTCCAGGTCTTTATTTTCACTCTCAAGGAAGATATTAAAGGTGGTTTTCTGACTAATGTCTACACGTTGGTTTTTGTAGCCAATATTAGTAATCAGCAGGGTTCCCTTTGTCGCTGTGATCTGGAAGCGCCCCTTTTCATCTGTTTGGGTGATTTCGGTCGGCATGCCCTCAACCAGAACTGTGACACCTTTGAGCGGTTCACTTTTCTCGTTAAACACCTGCCCCGAAATCTTACGTTGAGCGTATAAATGTGTGGGTACTCCCCATATCATTACGCAGATAATAAGAAATTTCAGGATTTTCATTTTTATATTTGGTTTTGATTAAGAGCAGCTTTGGTATGTATTATTCATTTGTGTTCTGAGCAGCTGTTGCCATCATCAAATAGGACACCTCCGGGGGAGGAGGAGATCCGTTCAATACAAATAATTTATACCTGGTTGCTGAATCAAACATAACAGATTCTGCTATCCACAGACATATACAGATCCGTCAATTAACATTTAGTTTTTCGTCAAAATCTGCTTATTTTCTATTTAAAGCTTCTTTTTTTGAAATTCGGAGGGCAATTGTCCAAATTCTTCCTTGAAGCACTGGCGGAAATAAATAGAACTATTTATGCCTACCATCAGTGATACTTCGGTGATATTATATTGTCCTGAGCGCAGGAGTTGTGCTGCTTTTTGAATTCTTACTTTACGAACAAGCTGGTTGATGTTTTTACCGGTCAGCCCTTTGAGTTTCCTGTAAAGCGTAGACTGGCTCATGTTCATTTTATCCGCCAGCATCGCTGCATCCAGCACTTCATCCTGGATACAATCTTCTACCAGATTTACGAATTCCTGTACGAAGGCATTCTCTCTCCATAATTCTGGATTCGTTGTAACTTCTGGTGCTGCGACTTGCTTGTTTTGAGATGATAGTTGTCCCAGTACTTCGGCATAAACAGACTTACGTTTGAGCAG
>Ga0247813_10000228_pt1 | contig 64249 bp, 85 predicted proteins | sample UWRJL169409C1_FD_180719 | JGI IMG/M metagenome (GOLD analysis project Ga0247813, IMG submission 180719) | Plant litter microbial communities from Arlington Agricultural Research Station in Wisconsin, United States - UWRJ-L169-409C-1 | ecosystem: Environmental > Terrestrial > Plant litter >... | reverse complement strand
GCAGCGTCTCGGTGTGCGACGCTCCGGCTGTGACCGAGAACCCGCCCGGTGAAGCGGTGGAATATCCTGCGGTGTATGGTGCCAAGTTCGACGAATGGGCGAACGTCAGCGCTTCTGTCAGCGTGTTGTCGACCGTGAGCGTCCCGACCCAAGGGGTGGACGGGTCGATCTGGAGGCGCAGTTCAGCGCCGTCAATGTAGCCGTAGAGAGTCTGGCTGTATGATGTGGCCGCAAGAGCGAGTAGGATTAGTAGTGGTTTCATTTGATGATTGTTTTTGGTCTTCTGGCTTTGAGAGTTTGGGAGAATAGGAGGATGTTACGCTTCGTGCGCCACTCTTTACGGGGCATCGTGTCGTAGTCTTTGAGGTGTTTGATAATCTGTTGGAAAACACTGGCCCCGGAAGCTTTTGGCGCTTCGGTAGCTACGGGGATGCTCGGAACTTTCTTGGCCAGCCGGATTGCCTCAGACACCGCCTCGGCGCTGTCGAGCAGCCCGTTACGGGCATACTCGTAGGACAGCAGCGTGCTGTGCTTAATCAGCTCGTTCAAGAGCGACACCGGGATCGTGGTGTGGATGCTCATTCCGGGAGGACTTCACGAAATTGAACTGGCTCACCAATATAGCCAGCACCCCTACTATTTAAGGCATCCTCTAAACAATCGCAGGAAAAACCAAAACCTGTCCGATACTCGTTCACCCAGAGGGTCCGAGGCTCGTGGACTTCGACGAGGTCAAATCCTTCTAACTGACACGCTCCTTGTGGGCGATGGCCACGGAGCACTCCATCCACTGTTTGGGATACAACCGGAAAATCCGGCTTGTTCCCGTCTACGCACAGGATGCGTGCGGGTTCCCCGTTCCGGTATTTGTATTTCTTGTCTAAGCTGATTGGTTCGTTCATGTCGTTTTTCGTGTTACGCATGAACTTTTGCCACCGATGGCCGAGCTAGTCAACCATTTTCTTTTCAGGGAAGACGTTTATTTTGGGGGAGAGTATCTGCTCTATGAGCTTGATGCATTTCTTACAAGGGACCAATCGCGATCCGTTTTGAACGGAATACGCAGCATGATCGATAGATTCGAAATGAAACTGCATTGATAAATTTTCGCCACACCAAGACTGCTTTAGTTTTTCAGCATGAGTGTGAGAGATGCAAGTGATGTACTCAGCTCTCATATTTAAAATGGTTTAATCTTTTCAATTCCGGTAACTGGCCCATTGATTACCGTATTTTTCAAATGTATTCGGCAAGCAGAATTACCCCATACGATGAACTGATTTGGGAATAAGCCAGCTTCGCAATTCTCAAGCCACATTTCAGGCGAATCGTCTAAAGCCGGAACACCGCATGCCCATGATGTTCCGCCGATGGCGGTAGCACCTTTTGCCGAAGTGAAAATGTTCCATGATTTTGTTCCACTTGAAACATCATGAATAACCCGATCTTGTGCGCCTTGATGATCGCCATTCAAACGAATCATGGTCATACCATCATGCACTGTAGTTCCATTGCTGTTTCCATCTTCGCCTCCGCATGCTCGACTCTTGCAATTAAGTTCGACAATTCTAGCCTTTGACCCGGAAGAATGCATGTGATAGTTAAAACCGTCGTTCCAAGATCTAGCTACCGAGCAATTTCTAAGGAGGAATTCCCCGCCAGAAGTGCAAGAAATTCCTCGGCAAACGGTTCGCGTGTGGGTGATTCCTGAAAAGTCTGAATGACAATTATCCAGCACCACTGTCCCGTTTTGGGTGTTTGCTATGAAACCTCCAGTGTTGCCCCCACCAACAAAAAACAGATTCTTTCCGTAGAACGACCCTGTTCCAGACCAACGCCCAGCAGTCGCTGCCGAATCGACAATGGTAACAATACGTCCATCAGGTGCGCGACTATCGAAAGTCCTGACAAAACAATTTCCCGCATCGACACAAAAACTGTTTGGAGTTGCGGTAACTTCTGCTTCTGTGGTGAGCTTTGTCAATGGAGTTGGGAGATTATCATCGCCTGTCAAATTTGAGAAATCCACCACCATGAAAGCATTGTGCGAAAGCGACCGATAAACCGGTCCGGGGCGAAGTTCGAAATCATAGCCTACCCGACCGTTGGTGATGTAAGCGTAACCCAGCGGACAAACAACCGACAAATCGACGGTCGGGTTTGTAGCGCCCCAACCACCTCTATACCCGCCCGGAATGATATTGATCTTAGCGGGAACACCGCCTGCTTGAGAAGTCTGAATTGCTTTATCAAGGGTCTTGAACGGCAGTAACTCAGTGCCCGCATTTGTATCAATCCCGGTAATTGGATTCACGTAGTAGTTTGCTGATCGAACAACATCATACGAATCCCAATCAATAGAAATGTCGGAAAATCTACCGTTACTTGTAACGGTCCATGGGTATTCTGGAAATCCAACTGGCGTATTTAGAATTCTCAAACCTAATCCTAATGCTGTCAAAAAGCTATTCGATGCCATAGGATTCGCCGCTGCTGCAATCCCCAAATCCGAGAGCATCAGCTCGGCTCCTTCTTGTGTAAGTGTGTCTGGCATGGTTTTAAAGTATTAGTTGTTGCGTGTCCAAAGTTCTCCGCCTCTTGTCCAGTTCTGGACTCCGTGGGTCCACGCGTTGCTTGCGCCCGGCACGACGAACACGCGGCTCAACCTGCCGAGTGCATCCCGGATCTGCACCGTGTCGCCGGGTGCCAGACCTTCGGGCAGCGTCGTCGGTGACTCGAACCAGACGCCTGTCTCGACGCCGTTGATGACGAACATGTAGGGGGTGACGACCGCTCCAACATCTGCTTCGATCGGGGCATACTCGCCGTCGACGTAGACGATCGGCGTGCCGCCTGAGACGATGACCGGTGCTCCGGCGAAAACGCCCTCGGGGAAAGAGACTCCGAGCGTTGCTCCTCCGACGATCCCTCCGCCCACAAGGTAGGCCAGCAGTCTGCTGGTTGGCAGGTAGCTGGTGGGGATCTGAGTCGGGAGCTGGTTCACGCCGGTAGGGTGTAGCGAATGTCGGTGACGTTGGCCCCGGCGAGGAAGTAGATGGTATCACCGGGGAGGACGTTGATCGCCTGATCGGCTTTGCTCGTCTCAGCGATGAGGGCATCCCCCGAGGCCGCGACGCCGGGGGAGTAGACATAAACGACGTCGCTCGCCACCAGGTGGACGTAGCCTTGCGCCGGGATGTCGATGTCCGCGCTACGGGTGTTGGCGGCGAGGGTAAGGTCTACGTGGGCCATATCCGGGGAGCTAGACACAGATCGGCCTCCGGGTCAATCACAAAGGAGAGACGCCGGAGGCCGGGGATGGGATCAATTTCCTAGGCGACTCGCTCGACGGCACAGATCGTAGGCGATGCTTGCAATGATCAGGACCCAAGCATCACTCCATCTCCAGTCGTTCGGGTTCAAAGACACCCGGAAGTAGCTGATTACCAGAATCGAGATTGTCATGGTGAGAAGCAGCGACATGAAGACTGTCGAGGCGGTCGCTCTGCGGGGTTCGGGTGTGATTGGGTCGTCGGCTTTAGGGTTATAGCTCAGGCGTTCTGGAGGTAGCTGTTGCCATGATGTCGACCATGTCTCCAAAGATTTCAGAGCATTCTCTGAAGCCTTTCGGTTTAACTCGCGTGTCATCTCGAAGTGGTCTTTCTGCATTTGAAATATCGCTCTCTGCATTTCGTTATTTTTCTTCTCCCACTCGACTTTGCGCTGTGTCGCAAGGTGCCTGCGCCGGGCTGACTGTGTTCGGATTTGGTTCATGGAGTGGTTTTGGCAACGAGTTTCAAGTAGACGTAATCTGGATTGAGGAGGCTATATTTGTGGAGTTTCTCCCATTTCGGACGTTTGGTGTAGGGATCGATGAAGATCGACATAGGGAAATCGTTCAGGCCATGAAGTCCGTAGGGGTTGGCAATATCCTGCCACTCCATTCCTTCGGGCGCGGGTGGCGGCTCTGGCAGCGGGCGCACGTAGGTTCTCAGTGACTTGCGCAAGCCCTCAGCGATTCGCAGGATGTCCTTGGCACAGCTCTTGGCCATCTCTCCATCCTCATCGATAATCTGGCCGAGCCATTGCACGGTTTCGGCTTCTTTTACGAGTTCGTCTAAATATTCTTCGGTCGTTTTCATCGGCTTAGGTCTTTCTCCAGTTGGGTGGGATTGGTTCTTTTTCTGATCTCGGCCAGCTTCTGGCTAGCCCACGTTTTGATTCCGTCCGTGTAGATTCCCTGATCGATCAACTCTTGCCAGACATCTTCAATCGGAAGGCAGAAGCAGAGCGCCTGATCGACGATGTTGTGAACGTCGCTGGTTCTAAGAGCCTTCTCGAAGCTCCAGTGATCGCCGAACGTCTCTTCCTTGAGCTGGCGGATCTGCTTGAGCGCGTCGAGGGCGACGGTGAGTTTTTCTTCGGTGGTCATGGTGTTTGTGGAGGTATTGAATCTTGCCCGGAGTTTTTCTAGACATGAAACGGAACAAGTTTTCGGAATAGCAAAGGGGAGGGGGTATCCGCAAATTTTGCATCGGTAATTGATAAAGCTCATGATTTACCTCCAATTCGAAGAGCTTCACGAGCAATCTCCACGGGGTCGCTTCCTACCGTCCCGTAGGACGTAGGGTGAGCAATCTGATTGAGGGCTAGCCGGAGCTTCTGCCAATCATCACGAAGCTTTTCCCGCTCATTGGTAGCTTTCTCGATGTCGTAGAGCAGCATCTCGACGCTGGCGTCTTGCATCTTCAATAGCATTTGTGTGTCAGTTAGTTCGGTCTCCAGCTCTCTGCAAGTCCTCGCGCGATCGCCGAAAACTTCAGGACCGAACACTGCATCAGATCGTGGGGTATTAGTCATGGTTGTGTATTTCTGAGGAGGACCCGCGCTTTGCTTACGGCAGTAGCTTCGGGAGCCAGTCCAAGGACGGCCATCTTTTCAGTCCTGATACTCTCAAGCTGCGTCATCGCCTCTTTGGCTTTGATGTAGAAGTCTGCGAGCCATTGCACACCCTCGGCGGTAGTGCATAGGTCACGTGGAGTGTGGGGTGTGATGATGGCACAGATTTTGGCCATCTCGGTTTCGCTAGTAATCATGGCTTCGGCTCTGTCGGCGGGGTGAGCATGTCGAGGAGCTGTTTGACTCCGGCTTCGCCGAGGTCGCGCACCGACCACGCAATGAGCGTCTCCAGGGTCTTCCTGATCCGGGCGACCTCGGTGTCCTGCGGCTCCGGCGGGGTTAGGTTGTTATCTAGCAAATCAAGCCAGTGCTCATCCAGCGCCCGACTAAGTTCGGCGGGCATAGGTTTCGCATCGGTTAGAGCTGGGCGGAGATACTGCGGGGCATACGCACGGAGCCACTTCTCGGCCTCGTCCTGCTCGTTGAGTTCCCCTTTACGGATTTCGTTCAGCAGTTCTGCGGCGTCGGCTATGATGCCCTCCAGCTTCTTGATCTGAGCGGACTGATCGGGTTGAGGCTCGGCTTCGTCCTCGATCGGCACGGCGAGGTGCCACAGGTGTTGCCCGTAAATTTCATCGGAATCACAACTATCCCAATAATCGCTTTCAGTCCATTTCTGGTCACCCAATTCCCATACATGTCCATAAACAATACTTCCATCGGAGTAATCTTTGAACTGCCCCGCGTATCGCGTCCTAGGAGGGAGTGGTGGCAGTCCGGGCGGCAGCTCTCTTTCGGTAGGTTTCATTGTTCGACGATTTTGATTTTCAATAAGTGTTCGATTTATTTGCCATACATTGCATAGCAAGCTTGGACGCCGACAACAGCGCAAGAGCAACCAGCAACGTGGCCCCAGGCTCCCGTGAATACGCGCCATCCCTTATCTAGGCTTCCGTCCATGTCCGGCTCTTTTCCGGGGTCGCCAGCGTTTTCTAGCCATCCTTTCACGAACGGAATGGCATCAGTAATCTTCATGGGGTATGGAAGAGCAACAGCGCCATTTGACTCACTCCACAGCAGAATTAAGGTCAAGTGCCCGTTATCGTCTTGTTTGTATTTTTCGAAATGGTGGATGTGCATGCCGGGAATCTCTTTGAGATTTTCCGACAGGTTCCCAATCGCCTTGTTGGCGTAGTAGCTAGTTTCCTGCGCGAGTTTGACCACACTGTAGTGCGTGGCCTTCGCTCCCGGCGCATTGTGAGCGAATGCAATTTCTAGGGCTTTCGTGAGGGTTTCATCACCCTCGCTAGTAATATCAATCGTGAAGTTGTCCATAATGTTTGGTTCAGTTAGAGTTAGCCCCGACGCCGCCCAGCATTGGCGCAGGCGCTACGGGATCGGGTGAGGGGAGGAAGAGTTGTGCAGACTGTGGCTGCGGTAAGGCCGTGTGGAGGCTCTGTGGCGCACGCTGTGAGGTCGTGGTGACGTCCAGCGGGTTGGCTCCATCGATCGGGGCGCATGCCGGGATGAGGGCGAGCAGGAGGGTGGGGAGTTTCATTGCGGTGCCTTCTGGTTGAGGATCAGCTCGTCGATGATGTCATCGAACGATCCTCCTTTGAGGCTGCGTGAACGGATCGCGCCGAACTGGAGGACATTAAGCTTCTTGATCGCCTCGTAGCGCAGCCAGCCCTCAGCTGTTCCGTAAGCGCCGACGTCGTTGATGGCTTTGAGGATGTGCGGACGGAGCTGCTGCTGTCGTTTATTCTGTTCGGGGGTCATGGGAGTGGTTTCAGGCGTTCATTGTAGATTTTGATGTTTTCGGCAACGGCTGGAGGGCAGGAGCCTTTTTGTTCCATCCACCATCTTTTGTAATCTTGGTAGCATTCCGAGTGGTGGGGTCTAGCACCGCAGATGCAGGGATCGCCTCCAAGGCCTAAGCCCTTGGCGATGGGTGGATTCTCCGGCTCGGGGGTCATTCCGACTTCTGGTTGAGGATTTGTTCGATCTCCAACTCCACTGCTTTCAGCTTGTCGCCGTGTTCCCAATTCTCCTGGTCGATGGTTTTGAAGAGGGCTTGGATGCGGGGCAGCAGGGCCAAGGCGCGGTCGCCGGGAGGGACTGGCGGTTGGCTTGGCGGCAGTGCCTCATACTGCGCAATGAAGCTGAGTGTGACCGGGTGTGGGGGCATTCCCTTTTCGAGGAACGTAAGCACTTGGCCGATGATGTAGCGAGCCATGACCGCCCGGTCATCGTAGTCTGCGGCGGGACGTCCCGTTTCGGCGTTGGGTCTGAAGCCAATTCGGATGAAGTAACCCAAGACGTGATGTGGCTCAAATGCTACTTCACGATTGTCCGCAAGTTCGGCGTAGCATTTGAGCCACTCCATCAGGTTGTCGTGGCTCATGGCATAGCCCTTTTCGTAGAGGAGGTTTAGGGTCTTCTCCATCGCCTGTTGCTTCATGGCGGGATCGGGTTGCGGGGGACTCGGTTTGGCTGCCTTCTGAGCGCGTAGAGTGGCACTGTAAATCTCGCTCAGTTCTGCGAGGTTGCTGTATTTGGTCGCTTCCAGATCGACTCCATTGAACCGGAACTGGCATGTGGTATTCTGAATTTTCGCAATAGCTATTGCGACTTTAATAGTGGAGTCGAGGGTTTCTCCAGGTGTGGGTTCGAAGGGTGTATACGAGGTCATTTGGGTGAAAAGAAGTTGAGGACTGTGGTTTTGATTTTCTGGAACCTTGATACTTTCAGTTGTGGGTAGCCTGAAAGTGCTCGATAGATGCGGAAAATGCTGTTTTCGGAGACTCCCGGGTTGATCGTTATGCCTACGCCATTGGTTTCGATGGCGACCGGGTGTTTGGTGGAGTTTGCGACTTTCAAACCTCTTCGGATAATCTCTTCAGGTGACAGGCAGGGGTTGATGTATCGGATGTTGCTCATGGTGGTAATGGGTTAGCGGAGCCCGCGAATGTGGTTGAGGATCACCACTCTGGGTGCGATTAATGCTTCGAGGACGCTGACGGAAGAACAAATGGAGAAGCACAAGGAGGCGACTCCGCAGAAAAAGGAAAGACACCGCACGCCAGCTCCGGCCCCTCTTGCATCGTAGAAGTCAATCTCGGTTTTGGCTTCTTTTTTAGCCCGGTCGTTAACCGCCCCTGAATAATCCCAAAGGAACTTAGTGGCAAAGGCGAGGATTAACGCTACCAAGATGCCTCCGATGCCCGTGGCGATCTGGAGCGTGATCACTTCGCGGCAGTAGATGGGCGCTTGTTCGACGGTGAAGTCCTGGATAGCTCCTCCGGTTTTCTGTAGCCAGTCGAGGGCTTGATTGATATTCGTTTCAGTTTGAGGATTCATATTGGGTAATGTTGTTCAGAATTATTTGGACGCGGTGAGGTCGCCTTCCGACCATACCCAGAAGGCATAGGCGACAGTGGCGATCTTGGACTCGTGGGCCGGGGCGAAGCTGTGGAGCCACGCGCTTGTTGCGGCCATGGCTTCGGCTCGGTCAACTTCCGGTTGGAGCTCGGGAAGCGTCCCACCATTAAAGGATAACTTTTGTGCCATGTCCTTGTATTGGAGCGGGACTTCCGGGAGATTGCGGCGATTGAAGTAGGCGGATTCTTCAGCTCCGAAGGCCTGATCGGCTTTATCAAATGTCGGAATGGGGAAGAAGGTGAGTCCGTCGAGGGTCAATTGTGGTTTCATATTGGGTGGTGTTGTTCAGGTATGGTGGGCGATAGGTTGGGGAGTGTCAACGAATTTGTTTTGGGAATTATTGGTTGATTAGTAGTCGCCATCGTCGAGGATTGTCACTTCGGGTGTATCGGTTTGGAGGAGGAACATGTCGGCCTCCCGTGCTCCCGGCAGGCCGCGTGTGGCTAGCTCCTCAGTGAGGAGGGAAGCCGCTGTGGCGGCATCGGGGGCGACGATCACGGCGGAGCCTGTGAGGTATTGGCCTTGGAACTTGTTGGTGTATACTTTCATTTGGGTGTTGGGGTTGAGAGGTTTAGTAGTCGTAATTTTCAAAGACGATCTTGCATGGCGTTTTCGGGTCGTGGCGGTGAGGAACTTTCAAGGCGTCACGTGCAAGGATGCGGGCATCTTCTTGCTGCTCGCTGGTGCCGCCCTTTGACCAGGACAGGAAGTTCTTCTGACTCGATTCTTTTTCGTAGATCAGTTGTGCGACGATCTCGATTAGGGTTGCATCCGGCTTAGTGGACTCTCCCGGCTCAGGTTCCGGGAAGAGGATCTTTCGCCCCATTGCTGGGTGGTCCTCCCCTTCGTAGGTGAGCACGGCTTGTCTCTCTCCGGGCTTGTTCTCAACATCCCAAAGCTCGATCAGCTTGGCTCTCACGGCTGCGTTGATCGTCCAATAGGACGAGGTGTTCGTCAAGAGGGTGGAAAGGTAGACTCCATCGTGGTCGCGGATGGCGTTAAGCAAGTAGTGCAGATACAGGAAGCGGTCTGCCATGAGGTTTTTAGCTTTGGTGGTCACTGGTTCGGAGTGGTTTTGCGTTTGCGAACGATGGCGGCCATCATCTTCTCAGCTTTGGCCTTGTCGCGCTTTTGTTCGAGTTCGGGGTTGATTTGGGGCTTCTTAGGTTCCTTGGGGGCGGGTCGGGTGTAAGGCCAAGTGGTTGACTTGGGGACCATTTTGGTTTGGTTTTTGGCTGAGGAGCTTTGAACTCGGGCCATATTGGCCGCGTAGTTGTTCAAGGTGAGTCCCGATCGGATGAAGTCTTTCACCAGCGGGAAATTCTCCCCATTTCGGGAGAGACGATACTGCCTCCCGGACTTTGTTATCAGGCCTTCAGCTCTGAGTCCTGACACTGCGCCATAAAGTCCTTCGGCGCGGAGGACGGCTGAGTCCCTGTGATCTTCTGCCAGGAAGAGTAGCAGGTGGTATTTCTTGGTGAGTGGGGATTTCATGGGGTGGTGGGGTAGTCTGTGTGGGTGGGGGCGGTTGGGGTGAGGCGGTAGGCGTTGCGCTGTGTGGCGGGATCGTAGAACTTCTCCATGAGGTTCGCTTGGAGGGCTGCGTTGATCTTCGGGGTGCCGAATGCCTTGCGAAGCTCGACGACGTTACGTGGAGACTGTCTGAGAGCCTCCAGGAGGGGGCGCAGGGGGTGAGGGGATGGCTTACGACCTTGGGTCTTGAGGGAAAGCAGGGGCGTCCGGTGTAGGAGGACAGATTTGAGATCCGCAGCTTTACTCTTTGTCAGCTCTCCATTTCTCACGAGCTGGTTCAGTCCTTGGGGGAACCGGCCCTGACCCATCGCGTCGACATTTCCCTGACCAATTAGGTCGAGCAGTTGGTTGGGTGTGAATGTCGGTGGGAGGGCGAGGATGGATTTACGTAAGGTCCGGTAGATTTCGGTCATGGTCGGGGGAAGCCCATCGGCTTTGTCGGGATCAATGATCCGCACTATCGAGCGACCACAGGTGATTGCGGGAGTGAAGGTTTGGATCAATTTTGCTCGACGGGCTGCTTTCCATTCTCTTGGGAACTTGGAGCGGAAAAAGTCGCTCAAGGCGTAGGGGTTTTCCCGGATCTCATTGAGAAGGGGCTCGATTTCGATTGGCGGACGTCCGCGTTTAGGTTTATCCATAAATTTAGATTTCTCCATTGGGCTGTAGAAGTAAAGAAATAAAGACTGAGCGTTTTTCACTCCATTTTTCTTGGCTTAAAACTCAGATCGATTTTTGAACTCGGGTTGGCCATATTTCCAACTTTTGACCGGGTATTTGGACCTACAGCTGAAAATATGTTGGGTATTTTACATATCAATGATTATAATTATAATATAATATAATATTCTCAATTTGAAATTGGATATGAGTATTTAAGAAATAGATTCAAGGGTAGTAAAAATTCATTATAATATAAGGAAAAATTAGACTGTCCATACCAAGTGTCCCGGTAAAAATGAGTATTTTTCGGGACACCCCATATTGGCTTAATTATGCGGATTTGAGTGTCCCGCTTTTTCGGCCAGGGGGGTATGGACAGTCGATTTTTGGGTATGGACAGGGGGGTATGGACACTTTTTAGTAGGTATGGACACTCTTGGGTTCTTGGTTTTCAGCCAAGATAAATGGAGTGAAGCGCCGTTTATATTTGGGCCTGCTACTGCTAGCCAATGGAGAAGGAGGCCGAGCAGAGGGTTTCGCCAGTGGCTCGATCGGTGACGGTCACGCGAGGGCTTATTCTCATCCAGACGTCGAATGCGGTATTGGCGTAGTGGTAGAAGCAGTAATCGCGGTTGAGGGTTCTCCCGTCGGACTTTGTAACTTTCAGGCGGTAGCGGGTTCCCGCCATGGTGAAGAATATTTTGCGGAGGAGGATTTTGAATGGGGTGACGTTCATAATTTGAAAAGTTTATCGTTTACAATGGGATTGGTGCGGGGAAGCGGTTGCTGGGAGAGCGGTCAAGGATTTTTCCCGTCGCTAGATTGGATAAAGTGGTTGAGGCGTCTGCGATGCTCTTCCAATACTCGAAGTCTTTTTGGGCATCGCTTAGGCTTAGGTAGCGACGTTCGCTTCTGCTACCACTACAGTAGTCAGCGGCTACGCGCAGGATCACCACCTGGAAGCGCGGTGTGCGTGTGATTGTGCAGAAGGCGGACCATGCGGCTGAGGTGATCAAGGCTTTGATTGAGGTAACGTTCATACTTTCGAATTTTTAATGTTGAGTTGGGTGTTGGATGGAGATAGGAATCGAGTCATGGCCCGAAGTGGAAAAGAGAATCCGAATTTGTCTGTGAAGGTTCAGGCGGCCCGCCAGCTCTTCCTCTACGGGGATGCCGATGGGAAGCGTGTCCTAGAGCCAACGGTCCTTGCGGAGCGCGTAGGGTGCCACCCGTCGAGCGTGTGGAGCTATGTGAAGGATTGGTCAAGAGAGTATGAGAATATGTTGATTCAGGCCAACAATTTCGAGCTAGGGACAGTCCTAAGTGACGATGACGTTACAAAGTTTAGGCAAGACTTAGTTTTTACATCGAGCCAAACAAATGAGCTTAAAAGCGAAATAAATTTAGTCGAAAAAGTCGAGGAACGTCTCTATAAGTTGTTGGCAGAGAAGGACTTCACTCCCGAAGCTGAATCCCGCTTCGGCGATCTGTTAGAAAAGTTTTTTTCCGCCGTCCATACTAAATCCAAGCTAAGAAGCCAGTGGATCGCCATGGAAAAGGAGTGGATAAAGATGAGCGGCATCGAGAGTAAAATGGAAATCGTGCATAATGCAGAGAAGGCTAGAGCCGTTGGGAGGGTCAAAATTGACCTGAAACGGGAAGAAAACGAGAACGGCGAGCCGGGTCTGAAAGTTGCGAAGAAGCCTGCGGGAGGACTATTCCCAGACTAATTGTCAAACCACTCCCACCCGGAGAGCGCCAAGATCAAACCCAATCGGGCAATTAAGAACAGCCCGCACACGGCAGCGGCGAGTGTGACAATCAGCGCGATAATGAACAGCGGGGCTAGAAGAATTACGGTTTTGCATGCGGACGAATTCGCCGACTTCCATTTTTCGTAGACGTCAATTCTCTCTAAAGCATCCTCAAATTCGTCTACGGACATGCTCATCTCAATAATTGGCTTTTTCATGGCTTCAGAAGTGGAGCGTTATTTTGACGCCGGGGATTTGTTTCAACTCGGCAATTGCTGCCACCATCTGTTCCTCAGTCAATTCGTCGCCTTGGTTTTGGTAGATGGTTGCTTCGGCAAACCCTTCTGGAGTCGAAATGAGGTGAAGTTCACGGCTACGGAATTGAGTTTCGCCACCTGAAGTTCTTGGGATTGGGTAATAAAAGGAGATTCTCACACCGCCTCAACCCGCCTGCCCATGGAGGACAAGCGGGTGATTCGAGCGTGGAACTACGCGAAACTAGGTGCGTGGAACACTCACAGAGCGTTTTGAAACGCGCCGAGTAGTGCTGTGTGGGATTCAATCGTCCGTTTCAACTTCAAATTCCATCTCGTTTGCGGTGATGGACTCGCGGATTACTTCTTCGCTTGTTTGGTATTCGTATTCTTTTTCCAAACGGCGATAGATCCAGAGTGCGAAGTCGGCGAACGCTTCCAGCCAGTCGGATTCATCGCAACTGCCATAGTCTGAGGCGATGTCGATGCGCATTGAACGCTTGTGGACGTAGTGGCCATACTGCCGGACTGTCCCGGTGACGGAATAGAACGCGCGACGATGCAAATCCTGAAGCGTTTTCGCAATGGCGTGAAGCTCAGTGTCTTGTGGAGCGAACGCCTTGACCTTGGCGACCGATCCTTTCACGTGGCGGAAACTCCCTTCAAAACATGCGCCGTCACCTTGGCTGGAGAAGCCGGAGAAATACACGTTGGAAATGTCGATACCAAGCAGTGCAGCGATTTCGATTGCGTCGTCGGTGACGCACTCATGCCAGAATGAATCCGACACGTTCATATCATAATTTTCTTCGATGACTTTCCGCTGTTGAGCGTCGGAAAGTTCTTCGAATTTAGCCAGAGTTTTGGAGATAGTGAGTGTGCGCATCGTCGTTATTAGTTTCGCCCAGAAAGCCCCTTGCCGTTTCCAGCAAGGGGCGTTTCAGTGGTAACTAAAAGTTAATGGCCTTCATCGATCGCGGCTTCTGCGTCCTCATATTCTGAGAATTTCAAGAACCGTTTTTCGATTTGACTGTAGATTTCGAACATGCCGATGTGAGGGATATATAAGATTCGAGGGTGCATGGCGCGTATGGGTTTGTTAGATTCCGTGATAACTTGAGACAATTCCTGCCAAGGATACAAAATCCATAAAGCAGGGGGATTCTTCCGGAGAAGGGAAGGGGCAATTTTCGAAGTCACAATAGCTTTTTATCCCTGCCCCACCGTCCAAGAATGAAGCCCACAAATCGTTATAGGAGATAAGCGTGTCGGTTTGATACGCGCGGTTTCCGCGTCCGAATTTGACCGTGCCGCTGTCAGTCCAAGCGGAGGGGTTTGAGATAGTCAGACGGTAGTCTTTTGAGACATCCATAGGACGTTTCCCGTGTTCGACTACTGGGTAGCCACTGCAACGGCATTCGGCTAAGTTAATATCTGTTCCAGTTTTCATGTTTTTAGCGAATTCTGAGGTTAACAAGGAGGCGTTTGAACCAGCTTCTATGCCGGTTTTCCGTTGGTCGGATGAACAGCTTTGCCATGATTTCAGGATAATCAGACATGCATGGGACTTTCGATTTTGGCGAATTACGTTCTAAGTAATTCAGGGCGGAGTTATGGTGATTGCTCATATGCTTATTTGATTAGAGCTAAGGCAATGCGGGCGACGAGCTGAACAGACATGATGATTGAAACCATCAGGAAGATATGTGACGCACGCGCTGGCGTTTGAGTGTTTGAGCGAAATAAGATTGGAAGCATGACATCCTATAGTGAGAGGTTTTGAGTTAAACATTAGCCTGGAGCGGGCAAATAGGCGAGAAAGGTAGGTGTATGAGGGTAACTCGTTGATAGTGAGGGGGTGGGCTTGTGGGACCCCCGTGGTTATGCGGGGTTTAGGGTATGCCGGGCTTCCGGGTCTTTTCTCTTTCGCGGTAACGCCAACGTGATAGCACTCATATTCTTATATCCCTCTCACCCACACCGAACTCCGCAAAATCGACACCACGTATCAGTGACACCCCACCCCCGGCACCTCTTAATCTCTGAAAAACGTAAACGCTCCAGATCGGGATCACGACAACGCCAACAGCCAATCGGCCTACATCGGAACTCCGTAATACCTGCACCACTTTTCACCCAACTCGATTCCTAACTCCGCATAATTACGGAAAACTCGGCACCACCCCGACACCACTTAGCTTCAACCAGTTAGACGAAATAAACGCTCCAAATAACCGTTTTCGGAACCACCCAAAAACTAATTCGTTGACACTCCCTGCGATCCATCCAGAGTGAATCCAAGCCTGTGCGGGTTGCAAACCGTGGAGGACGAGATTCTACAAGGAGATGTCGGTTCGAGTCCGACGCTTTTGCTCATGCGGGGGCTAGCTTAATTGGTAAAGCACCTTGGGAGAATCGACTGTGACTGGAGTTGGAAGGCAGGTTGATAACAACGCCCCGATAGTGCTAACAGGTAACACGCCGCCCTCAGTGACGGTATTCTGGGTTCAAATCCCAGTCGGGGTTGCTTCCAAAAATAACGAGTGCGTCATTACACGCCTACAAGGTCACAGCAGTATTGACACCACTTACCGGACCCAGTCAGATACTCCCACACCTATGGACCTCTTGACTCAATTACATCCTGCGGCGCAAGTAGCAGCTATCCTTGGAGTAGCGGCAGTAGCGATAACTTTCATCATAGTGATCCTCAGATGAAACGGATGTCCCAACGAGATCAGCAAGTGGCGTTCACCCACGACCTTGAAGCTGTGATCGACCGATACCGCTCGGAGTTCGAGCTGACGCTCAGTTCAGCGGTAGGCGTTCTGGAAGTGGTGAAGCACAAGCTCATCGCTGAGATCATGGAGGACGACGATGACGACGAAGATTTTTGATTTATTTCGTTGACCAACCCCCTCCCCCGCGCTTTCCTCTCAGTCAACCCTCTCCCGCCGTGACCTCGGGCAACCGGATAGCGATGAGGGCCAACTAATACTTTTGGAGTGGGGTGTCTGCAAAGCCCTCAAAGTTGACAGCAAATCTTCGGATGGGGTCGACGCGATCCAAAAGTGCCATTTTCTCAAACAACGGTGCGCTTGGTGTGCCCGACTGACATAGTCCTTAAAGGACTCAGCTTGGAGTAGGATCGTCCCCTACCATCGTTACCATTCTTTGCCTCTTTCTCTGATCTTGAACTTGACGGTTGGCTCGCTTCGGAGAGCCTTGGATTTCAGAGTGAGGGGCAATCTTTTCTGTTGACCTCAAGCCCTCCCAGTGTCAACCTCCCGTCGTCTTGTTTCATTTGGGTCTAAACCCCTTCCCGGTTTGTCGTTACCCTGGAAAGGGGTTTTTCTTGCCTACCGTCTCCGTTCAGGCTATGCGTCGCTATCAGCATGACCACAATCACCAAGGGGCTGTCATGGCACCAGCACTTTACCAGCTATGCGTCGGTTGAGAATCGCAACGCGGACCTGCCAGACGACCTGACGGGCTGGACGGCCAAAGCGTCCATCCGCGACAAGTGCAAAGCCATGATCGCCGAACTGCCGATCGCGGTCATTTCTCCTACCACTGGTGAGATCCAGATCGACCTCACCCCAACCCAAACAAAACCTCTCCCGACCACCCCGCTCGCCTACTGGTCAGCGGTGTTGACCGATCCCAATGGACGTGATTACATCCTGCAACCCATGGAGCCGATCCAGATTCGGGAAATCCCTTCTCCCACCTTGCCATGATCTACGAAACGCAGAACGGAACCCGAGTTGTCATCCGGGAACAGGGCCCACCCGGAAAAGGTCTGCCCAATGGTGGAACTCCCGGCCAAGTCCTCACCAAGAACTCGCTCAATTCCTACGACTTCGTTTGGTCGGACCCCGAGGTCGCTTCTGGTGCGGTAACGGGACCCAACTCGTCGACTGATGGCAACTTCGCCCTGTGGGACGGCATCCTCGGGAACAAGGTCAAGAACTCGCCGTTCTCTCCGGCCACTTTCGCCACTATCATTCAGCTCGGCACCAAGGTCGACAAGGTGGACGGCTTCGCGCTTACCCAGAACAACTTCAGCAACGCCGACAAGGCCAAACTCGATGCCCTGCCGCCGCAGGACAACTTCCGGGGGAACTACACCACGCTCCTTGCACTGCAAACGACGGTCCCCGCGGGTAACCCCGGCGACTACGCCTACGTTCTCCAACCCGGAGTCCCGGCTATCCAATACCTATGGGACGTCGTCAACGCCGCTTGGGTCGAAGGCACAACCAACAACTTCACGGGAGCGGACATCGCCACCCGCCTGTTCGCGGAGCCGGACACTAACAACTTCACGGACTACTACCAGACACTGGCGGACAGCGCCGTCCAGACGACGACCTTCGACGCCGTCGTTACCGACTTCCAGAACCAGATCAACGCGATCAACCCGTCGTCCAGTCCGGGGACCGTCCGAAGTTCGATCGGACTCGCCACCACCGACGCCGTTGCGTTTGGGTCCGTGCAGACCGCCGCAGTCAATGGTGCTCAACCGGCGATGCAGTTTGGTCAGATCACTCCGATCACCGCGTCCAGCATGACGGCACTGGGGTTCACTCACCAGCAGGCGGTATCCGCAGCAGGGACGGTCTACTACGTCCCGATGAAGTCCACCGCTTGGGCTTGACCTGATCCCCAAAATCGCTTTCAGTCCAGTTGCCATGACACCCAACAGTTCACGAACCCGTCACATTCTATATGTCGTCGCCGCCGTGCTCACCGCAGCGATGGCGGGCATCGACAACCTCGATGTCGGCGATGGCAAGCAGATCGCCGCGTATCTCATCTCCGTCGCAGCCGCAGGCGTCATCGCCAGCCGGGCGTATATTGATCAGTCCCCGGCGACTGTTGTGCAACCAATCGAAACCAAAAACACTGATGAAAAAGAGTAATCTCGTCCTTCTTGTCGCACTCAGCGTCGCCCTTCAGTCCTGTGCGGGGATCACCTCTGGCCTGACAGGCCAACCGATCGCCACCGTCCGGGTCCAAGGCCCAAGCGGCATCCCGTTCGCCGTCGCGTCGCAGGACGTCCTCCGCGCGGAGACTCAGGTGGGTAAAGCCTGGGGACTGTATGACGCCGGAGCCGTTGCCGACACAACCGGTCAAGTGATCCAGTCGTCAAAATGATGGTGATCGAGTATCTCCTTAATCGATAACACCATGAAACATATTGTAGGCTTATGCTGCGGACATTCCCGCCTATCAGGTAACGGTTACGCCGAAGGCGGAGCAATCTCCATAGGTGGTGTCTCGGAGTGGGCATACAATTCTGATTTGGCCCACCGCATTCACATGTATCTCAGCGCGGCTAGGGTGGAGTCACTTATTTACAATCGCTACTTAGGCAGTGGTTATAGCTCGGCTATGTCGTGGCTGGCCAACAAGCTTTCGGATGACGAGGTCACGTTAGCGTTAGAGCTGCACTTCAATTCGGCGGGGCCAAGCGCCACGGGGCATGAGTGGCTACATTACAAGACATCCGCTAAGGGAAAGGCGCTCGCCAACGTTCTTGATCAGGAGTTTGACACCACTTTCCCCCAATTGAAATCACGCGGAGTTCACCCCCCGGAGTCTGGCAGAGGGGATATTTTCCTTCAACGGACCCATTGCCCCGCCGTAATCTGTGAACCTTTCTTTGGCAGCAACCGGAATGATTGGAAAGTGGCCGTAGACGACAAAGAGCTGATCGCCCGCACTATCGCCAATAGCATCCTCGTCTATATGGGAATCCCAAAAATCTGATTCCCATGCCAATGCGAGAAATTCTTTTTAATTATCCTCCCGCGTTCTCGATCGCGTTTTTCACAGCACAGTTAGGTCCGCCTAGCTCCGACACCATCGAGCGGATGGGGTTCTCGGGCTTGGGAATACTCACCACCATTTTCCTGTGGAAACATTTCAATGGAAAAGAGGTCGCCAACCAAGCCGCAAGGGAGAAGCGCGAGATGGACTCCCGCGACCGCATGATCAAACAGGCGGAAGAGGACAAAGCTGAGCGCAACCAGTTGCTCCAGAGCTTGAACGAGCTGAACAAACAGCAGTTGGAGGACAACAAAGAGTATCAGCGCCAGTTGATGCAGTCCCAAAGGGACTTCCTCAAAGCCCATGAGGACAGCCAACGCTCGATCAAAGAACTTCTTCGCAAGGGCCATTGCCCGAAAGTAAATTTACCGGATTAACACCACTAAAGGTTCCCATTTCTACCGTCCAAAGCCCTTCGCGGGGCAGGGTTTAGGTGTTTACCCGGTCACAGGCGGTAGGAATGGAGCCACTTTCAATCAACATCATGTCAAATACCGAAATCAACTCCAAGAAGCTCGAAGCTCTTCACAAATACCTCCAGAACGGCGGTTCCACCGAGCTGAAAGACGTTCAGAACCAGCTCAAGGTGTCATCCGAACCCATCGTTCAGGAATACAAGGCAGCTCTCATCGCCCAATGGCCAGAAGTCTATGGCAAACCGGCTGAAGAGATCGAGGACGATGGCTTGGGCGAAGAAGAGCCACTGGAACCGCTCAAAGAAGTTCTTCCAGGCAACTTCGAAGTCGCCGAAGATGTCCCCGGCAAACTCACGGAGAATCCAGTTGAAGACACCGACAAAGCCTTAGGGGAGATCCTCAAAACGGACGCAGCGGATCGTGAAGACAAAAAGGCTGTTGCTCCGGCGACTGTCACCAAAGCCTTCTGGCTGAAGAACGAAGACGGATCGGCGGTTGAGCTGTCGGTGTCCAACGAGACACCGAGCAAGATCATCCTCCAGCCGAAGTTTCTGAAGGATGCTTGATATTCTCAAGGACGCGGAGCTGCACCACCGCCTAGTCGAATGGAGCGATCCTTCGATCACGGCGGACTCGGTGAGCCGCGTCCTTTTGGGCCATCCAGACGGCAAGAAGCCGCAATACTGGAGCTACCCCGAGTTTGAAGGGATGGAGCCCCATGAGATCGAGCGGCAGATCCTCTTCGAAGCAGGCCGTGTCCATTGGGGTGAACAGGGATTCTACGGTAAGCTCAACTATCAGCACATGCTGATGTTGATCAAGCTCATGTTCCCGGCAACGGACATCACGCCATCCCTCGCGGACGCCGTGATGTTCTTCTGTTTGGGACTGTGCTCGGGTCGTAAGATGTTGAATCTTATCGGGAGCCAGAACTCAAGTAAGAGCGCAAGCGCCGCAAGGCTCGCTTTTGCGTGCATGTATATCGACCCGGAATTCACAGTCGTGTACGTCGCCAACCCCTTCGACAACGCCGCTGACGCCACGGTCTGGGGTGACATCGAGGAGCTTTGGTCGGACCTAGTCGACACGTTCCCAAGTGATCATAAGTTCAAAGGCAAAGCCCTTCCATCGATCTTCCCACTTGCGGCTCCCTATGAGAATAACCGCATCGAGTTCATTCGCGGCAGGCCGAAGTCGGCGCGGATGGTCCTGCGGAACGTCAAAGGCGTCGGCAAATACAAGGGCAATAAGACGGTCGGCAAGCAACCCGACCGGGGACTCTACATGGTGATCGTTGACGAGGTGAACGAGATCAAAGATCTTTCGTATCTTACGGTCATATACAACCTCCAAGGCCTGGAGGAGTTTTTCTGCATTACCAGTCAGAACTTCAAGGACGAGACGGACATGGGTGGTCGGCTTACCGAACCCGATGGATCGGTGTCGGAAAAGTTTGGTCGCCCGCAGCCAATTAACTTCGACGAGTTGAACATGGAGACGGACATGTTCTGGTATAGCCGGTTCCATTCGATCACCCTTCGCTTTGACGGCTACCGATCCCCCAACATCATGGCGAAGCGGGTCATCTACCGTTATCTGTTCAAGCAGACCGACCTTGACCGCTTCCTGGACGACGGCGGTGAACAAACACTTGATTTCTACTCGCAGGTTCGGTCGTTCCCGGTCCGGGGAGCTGAAATCAACTCTCTTCTCTCCAGCTCCAAGGTGAGCATTTCCCGCCACACCGATCCGTATTACCGGTTGACGAAGGTATCCCACGTTCTTGGGTTTTGCGACCCCGCGTTCGGCGGACGGGACAAAGCGGTGTGGGGCTCGTGCAAGATCGGCACCGGCTACGTGAGCGACGCCCACGGCACCGAACATGAGCAAGACCTGATGGTGTTCGAGCAGCCGTTCAAGCCTCTAGCCCTCACCAAAGGAGCGATCTACAATGACTTCTGGTTCGATCGGCTCACCAAGCTGGGTGTCGATCTTCGGGAATTCCCCGAGGGCAGCGCCGTTACTTTCGAACACCAGATCGCGATCCAATGTCTTGAGCTAAACGAGATGGCGGGAGTTCCCGCAGCCAACTTCGGATATGACTACTCGATGCGGGCGGACATCGGACCCGCGATGTCGCAGATCATTGGCTATTCGTCGATCCCGTTTGATTATCGCGGTGAGCCGGAAGGCGTCCATCTGTTGGGTATCAATCAAAACTCGGCGGACTGTTGCAAAAACCGACTGACGGAATTGGGTTTCCTTGCTGCCGACTTCTTCATCTCGAAACAGGTTCGGGGCGGCGGAGTCATTACCGCTGCGGTGATGCAGCTCAGTCGGACAACCTACGAGCTTACCGGCAAAAAGTATCTGGCGCAGGACAAGCCAACCTACAAGGCGAAGAACCAACAAGTCTCCCCCGACCACCGCGACGTCCTGATGGGACTTGGTGGACTCGCTGCCAGACGGGGGTTTCGAAAAGGATCATTGACAACCCCGCAACACTCCGGCGGCAATGTCTTTACAGACATCCAAAGACTTGGTATCGGTAGATCCAGAACTGCACTCCACATGGCGACCCGATGAGCTTAACCTATTCCTCAGAGCAAACCAGCGTCACCACGGCGTCCGGGCAGACCTATCCGCTCAACCAGAGTTTGGTGGGGGACATGAACCGCCCGAAGAATGGCTGGATGGCTCAGTTTGTGGTCCTAGGCTCGACGGTTCAGGTCAATGGCGACAATCCGAACTTGGTCTTTGCCAAAGCGAAAGAAGTTTTCGAGCTGAACAGTGTCCCGTTTACAGAGAGCGGCATTTGGCTCAATCTCAACATCCAGTGGCTTTCCCGTCTCGGCAACAAGCGGCCCAAAGTCCGGCTTGAGGAGCTGCTGAAAATCGCCAATGGGACTGCCTCCGAGCTGATCCCGGCAGCGGTCCATCGCCGGTCCTACACTCCGAAAGAGTGGGGGGCAAAAGGATGGGCGATGCTCCAGATGTATCTCGCCCAGGACGTTTATAAGTTCGAGCGATTTGTATTGCTCGCCGACGAGCTGTCCAATTGGATCAATCCAGCCGTGAATCCCTCGATCGGATGTGGCGATTGTTACAAGCACTACATGCCCGCTCTCCAAAACCTCAAGGCCAAACCTCTTCACCAGCAGGAGGATGCCCGGATGTGGCTCTTTACCCTGATGAATGAGATCAACGTCCGAAACCAAAAACCGGTTCTCTCTAAAGAGCAGGCATACCAACGCAACTTCTGGAAGTGAGCAAATTTCAATCGCAATGGTTCAAAAGTTCTGAGGATCTGGTTTTTTCCAAGAACCGGGCGAGGGACAATACTAGTGACCGTCTCAAACGCTTGGACATCGTGCGTAAGTTCTCCAACGGCCTTGCGACCATGTCGGAGGAAGAGGCCAAAGAGCTTGGCCGGTCGGAGATCACCAATCACCTCACCACCTACAAGTCCCTTCAACAGCAAGAGTCCGCCTTCAGCTCGATGGTGTCAGGCACCAACGCACTGGTGGAGATCATCGTCGACACTGACAACGCCGAGCGCGACGCCGTTACCAGCAGCCGCATGAGCAAGGTAATCAACGAGGGGGCGATCCACTTCAAAGGGAAAGTCTCCCAGTTCTGGGATAAAGTCGCGGGGGAGATCATCATCTCTGGCGGGGTTCCGATCGTGATGCCCCGCAAGCACGGTTGGATGCCGGAAGCCCGGCCCAACATGCTCTTTCCACCGGGGACGGACCTTGACCCGGACTATGTTCCTTACGCGTTTGACCCCACGGAGCTATCCTACAAGGCGCTTCAGAACCTTCTCAGCTCGGTCAAGAGCAATGATGGCAGTTTCATTGAGATCAAGAATCTCAAGTCCCTGATCAAAGCGATTGAGACTCAGATCGAGCAGCGGACCGACATCGGGCGCAAGTTCGAAGACGAGTTTGAGAATGGATCGATCCGGGAGGACGGCAAAGCTGCCAAGCTCACCACGATTTCAGCGTGGTGGTATTACGAAGTGAAGTTCGATGAAGAGGAACCCTACGTCAGCGCCACTCTGTTCTGCGAAGGCCTTCACGACATCCTCCGGGACCCGATCACTCACGGCAAGTCGGAGTTGAAGGACTCCTACATCATCGCCTACATCCCCAAGGCCTACAAGTCACCCAACGACTGGCTGTATTTGCCGGTGATTGACTCCGAGATCGGCGGCGTGAAGACCTTGGACACTGTTCGAGGCGTCGCCGAGCTGGTTTACCCTTCAGGAGCAGAGCTGGAAGAGCTTCTGAATTTGATGCTTGAAGGCGACAAGATCCGAGCCAAGCCCAAGTTCACTGTCACCAACGATCTCACTGTCGATTCGCTGCTCAAGTTCAACCCGGCAGTGGACACCTACTTCCCCAAAGGCGTGGAGGAAGCTCAGATTCGCGGATCGTCTGCGGGACTGATGACTCCCTTCTCCATCCTCGGACAGAACGCCAGTGGACTTACCGGCTCTCCGGTGAGCAACAACGGGCGTGGCGGAGAGCTTCGGGCGCAAGCGCTTGAGCGTCAGCAGTCCAGTGGCACCCTTCAATCCAACCGCATTTCCAAGGCGTATGACCATTTGACCTGTATCGTTGAGAACATGGTCTACCGGCTGCTCACCATGCCGCTCAAAGCGGGCTGTGAGGGCTACAACGAGGCCAAGTTCATCCGGGCACAGCTCGACAAATACGGCATCGACTACAAGACCTTGGCCAAGCGGAAGTATGGCCGGTTCGAGTTCCTGCGGATTCGCGTCAAACGCCTGATCGGGAACGGCGACCGCATCCAACAGATCGAAACGGCGAACTGGTTCATGACGAATATCGTTTCGTATCCGCCCGAAAGCCGTCCGCTGATCGTCCACCAAGCGACCCTTTTAGTGTCGCAAGATCCTGACTGGACCGACCGACTGGTGACTGTCCCACAAGCAATCATCAACGCTCAACGGATCACCGCTGAGAATGAGTTCGATACGATCCGCCGCCGCGCCGTGTTGGGGCAAGTCTTGCCAATCGGCGTCGACGACATCGATCAGGACCATATCCCGTCACACTTGATCGACCTCCAAGCTCTGATCGCGATCAACGAGGTGATTCCTTGGACCAAGATCGACGCCCTCCAGTTCGCAGGTGCAGTCCAGCACACTGGGCTTCACGTTCAGCGGCTTCTCGGCAACCCGCTCACCAACCCCGAAGGGAAGCAGTTCCTTCAGCAGTTCCAGCTCATCATCCAAGAAGCTACCGACATCGTCGGAAACCTCCAAGAGCAGGAAGCGCAGCAAGGTCAACAGCAGCTGGATCCGAAGGATCAGATGAATTTCCAGATCCAGATGGGTAAGCTCCAGTTGGAGGCGCAAAAGTTCGGCTTCCAGATCGAAACCGGGAAAATGCTCGAAGATCAGCGTCAGCGCCGGAGTCAGACCGTCGAACGAGGCCAATTCGCCAAGGAAATCAGCGACAACCGCCGATTGAACCTTGAACAGGAACGGCTTCAGCTCGATGCTGCGACTCGCAAACGTCCTGAAAACACACCATGACATCTGAGCAGCCTATTCTCACACCCGGCCAAGCCATGCTCAAAAATGAGCAGCTCTGCCTTCGCATCGCTCAGGTCTATCCTGAGATCGAATACGTCATTTTCCAGCTTCAACAGAATCTGGTCACTCAAGCCAACATGGACTCTGTCGGACCGGTGATCTATGCTCTTTCCCAAACGCGGGAAGCGTTCCACGCGCTGAAGCAGAAGGGCGATCCGCTCGTGGAGAAGTTGAAGAAGTCTCACCAAACAAACACTGATGCCTGAACCAGAAAACACCCCAGAAAACATCTCGGCAACGCCAGACGCTCCGGTAAAGACCGAACGTCCGTTCCCGAATTTCGACTTTGACGCCCCGGAAATGCCGGAGGAAGAGCCACAGCCTGAAAAGGTTCGTCAGAAGCCCGGCCCCAAGCCAAAGGCTAAACCCGAACCTGAGCCAGAACCTGAACCCGAAGAGGAAGAGGACGAAGAGCCTGAGTCTCCCGAAGCGGAAACTGAAGAGGACGATGTCGAGGAGGACTACGATGCTCCAGCGGCAAAGAAGAAAGAGGAGGAAATCGATCTCGACAAAGCCCCCGAGTCAATCGCCCGTCAGCAGGCCAAAGAGAATGGCCGCAAGGTCAAAGAGCTTTCCACCAAACTCACTGAGTTCGAGTTGGATAAAACCCGCGTCGAAAACGAACTCGCCGAAGCCCGCAAGGAGCTGGAGGTGTTCAAGACTTCTCAGATCGACCCCACCAGTCACCCTGAATACAAGAAGATCACCGAATCCATCTGGTCGGATGTCGAAGACGTCGAACTGGACCTGCCGGAAGGCAAGTTCGCTCTACGCGACAAGTTCGGCACCTACCTGCGGGAGTTCAAAGCGACCAAATCTCTCCCGGTCGACGAACGCCGCAAGGCTCTCGCCAACCTGAAAGCCAAAGTGGTTGACCAGATCGGAAACTTCGATAGCCCGTTTGACGAGTTGCTCGAAGACGATCGCCCGGCAGCGGAGATGATCGCCGGGAAAGTCTTTGACACGCTCAAGAAGCACACCGGCTCCCTCGACAAGTTGGACGAACTCGCCCACGACATCAAAACCAAGGCGCAGAACGGACAGCTCGAACGCGGGATTGAGGATTACACCAAACAGGCGACGTCCATCAGTCAAGTTCTCGCATCTTTCGAAGCCATTTCCGAGGACGCGATCGAGGCCGACCCCTACGCACCGGAGTCCGTGGTGGCGAAGATGCTCAAAGGCGACGAGCGATACCAGAAACGATTTCAGTCCGTTCAACGGGACATCACCGAAGCGTTTGCTGGCCCTCGACCGCTTACTCAGAAAGAGCTGGATGCCTTGGAAGCCCAAGGAAAAGATCTTAAGACTTTCCACAAGGAGCGGAACAAGCAGAGCGAATCCAAACGGCTGAAGCTCGCGACCATGCTCGCCCAGGCGCTCATGACCCGCGCCGAGGACAAGCTTGCTCGTCAGGAGCTGGCGGAGTTGAAGGCCAAATACCTAGGCGAAGAGTCCGAACTCGACGCTCTCGACAAGGTGAAGCCCCGAAAAGCCGGAAAGCCTGAGCCAAAGTCTGAGTTCACTGGCCCCGCACGGAATCGTCCGGTGCCGTCGATGTTCTAAACGAAATTATTTTAAAATAAAAGGTTGTCCTGCGAGGGACAGCCTTTTATCGTGTTTGGACTATGTTGGAATTAAAACGACTTGAAGAAGGCCTTGTAGGACTTTGTGAAATTATTCAGCGAGACGCTACAGAGGCTATTTTGAAAATAGTGAAAGAGCGGGGTTGGAAAATCCTCGAAAAGACCCCAAGCGGTAAGTCTACAACTTATTGTGTGAAAATGCGGCCACATCAAATGTGCGCTCACGATTTCCCTAAAGAAATGGATAAAATTTTTTGGGTCTGCGTGGAGAAACGTAGAAAAGAATGTGTTGAATGGGTAGTAAACGCATTTAGGGGGCTTGATTTTGAAGAGTCTGAGGTTAAGACCCTGTATGGTGGGGAGGGGATTTGTTCAGTTAAGCTCATTTCAGGAAACGCAATTCCCAACAACGAAATGGGGGATCAATTCCAGATTGAGATGAAACTCAGTGTTACTCAAGCTCACGGGTAGCCTGAGACGTGATTTTCCTCCTTGACTATTTTTGGGAGTCCTGTTAACGCTCTTGCAGCCTAGCAAGACTCCCAATTTCTTGCAGCTCGGTATTTCGATCCCTATCCAGCCTATGCAGTCGTGGCGACCTGCGGGGGATCGAATGTAGAGTGGATCATCGGTGGCTCGTTGGTTACGGGAAAACGGACATTTCGTGTCCAATTTCGTCTTTAACCAACCAACATCATGGCCTGCGACTACAACCGTATCAAACTCGGACTTCTCGAAGAAGTCAAAAACATCACCGACATTTCCTACGAGGAGAACCAAACTTCCACCTCGTATGCCCTTAACCGAATCCCTGAAGGGAACACCAAGGCGCAAAATGCGAACCTTGATTCGGTCATTTACCGCTCGGCTCGCCAAGCGCCCATCGGCTACAAACTGAAGAACCAAGATCCTCGCGCTCTGATCGCAGGGACGATGGTGGGCCGTGACCAAGCGAACCAAACCTCGATCTTCAACACGCAGATCAACAACATCGATGAGAACAACTGCGCCGGTAGCTGTTTGATCGACTTCGCTCAGGGCTTTCGCCGCACCGAAGGCTACAAGTATGAGTTGAGCCTCACCACTCCTGAGTTCTGCGCCCGCGACTTCGATCGTTTCGACAAAGTTCAGTGGGACTATTGGTTCCGCGAACAGCGCAATCAGTTCACCCGCTACGGTCGTGACAACTACGAGGAAAACCTCCTCAACTTGGCGATCCAACTTGGCGAAGCCAACACTTCGATTCTTGGACCGAACCAATTCAACGTCACCGCTGGTGGCTGGCAGGCTCCTCCAGCTTACTTCCTCTCCATCTTCCACCTGCGCGAATGGCGTAAGCGGATCATGCACAACCGCCGTAATCGCGGTCTTGTGACCCCGGACGGCTGGAAGCTTGAGATTGAAGTGCCGATGGAAGATTGGTTCAATGCCGTCATGCTGGACCAAACCAAGAACTACGCTTGGTTGACCCCTGGTGGTGACCCGCTTGCCCGTGTCGCTCTTGAGCCTCTCACCGACCCTCAAGATGGTATCCGCACTCGTCAATACCACGACTACGCTGGTATCCGCGCCTACTTCACCGACTATCCGGTCAAAGGCTACTTCCGCCGCATCGCTGGAACCGGCACCGAGTTCGAATTCGTCCGCGTGTTCCATTACATCAACGTCGAAGGCGGCGAAGCCGGTATCTACGAGGACATCAACCACGATTACTTCCAAGACCACGTTGTCGTTGACGGTGTGGATTACGATCTGGTCATCGCGATCCCCCACATCGACCGTGACTCGTTCCAACGCTTCCCGCTCGCCAAGCCACACAAGCCGGGCAGTGCCAGCCTCAACTATGACGTCCGCGTCATTGATGGTGGCCGCATTCCCTGCAACGACTTCGACGACAAGTGGAAACTGGTCGCCCGTCACGGCTTCGGCATCAAAAACGAATATCCAGAACTGACTGGCTTCCTCGTTTACAAGTCCGGTCTCACCGCTGGCTACGTCAACACCCTGCCACGCCGGGAGAACATCGGGGGTCCACAAGACTTCGCTGCACCACAAGCCTACACCCATTGCGACCCGGACCCATGCGCCATCGCAAACTGCGCGGCTTGCGGACAGGTTCCAAACGCCGACCTTCAGTGCGTCGCGTCCGGGTCCCTTCCGGTCGAGGTTCTCAGCCTCGTCCCAGGTGGAGCGGTCAACACGGTGTATGAAGGTGCTCCATACTCCCTGCGCCTTGCGATCACCCGCTCCAACGACCTCAGTGCCGCGACTGTTGCCTATGCGACCGCTGCCGGAACTGCGACTGCTGGAACTCACTACACGACGACCTCGGGAACGGCGACGTTCGCTGCCGGTGAGCGCGTGAAGTATGTGACCGTGCCGATCCTCACGAACACCACTGGTTCTGACAAGACCTTCACCGTCACCCTGAGCAGCCCAACTGGTGCTACTCTCGGCCAAGCGGTTGCGACTGTCAGCATCGTCGACGGGGTTTCCTAAACCCTGGAGGTAAATCATGCGGACGGCCCCTAACCGGGTCGTCCGCTTTTCCCGTGGAAATTCTCGATATGCCTCAAGTCCTTTTACAAAATTACAAGTTTCTTGGTGAGATCAAATGCGGCGAGGGTGGCCCTCCCGTAGCAATTGGCGACAGCGTAAGGCTGTTTCTCAACGTTCCCGCCAACCCCGATTTTCCTGTTTCCGTCGACGCCAAAGTCATTTCGGTAAATTCCACTTCTCAAGTCATCGGCCCATGCCGCCGAGTTGTGACACTCTACACGTTCGAATATGATTCGGACGTTACAGGTGCGATCCTCACTCAATCCGACATTCTGCTCGCAGAGTGTGTGAGTGCCTATGACGGTCTGGACGCCCGAGTAACACTTTTGGAGGAGTATGTGGCTGAAGGCCCGGTGCAATCCGTGAATGGTTTGACGGGCGTTGTTGAACTGACTGTGGATGATGTAGACGGATTAAAAAATTACGTTGACGCCATCCCTGAGGATTTTTTCAACTACCAATCGCCCTTTCCAGTAAGTGGCGGGGCCAACAACACGGCGCTTCTTGAAACGAAAATCACTCAAAATCTCGGCAGTGAAATAATCATTCCGAAGGGTGATTTCTACGTGGATTCCACTTTCACTAATGAAGGTGCGGAGATTGAAGGTGTGGGAAGGTTACTTCGCAATGAGACGTTCGGCTCTGGCACGTTCCCCCGTCAGCTCAACACCTACGCGGACAAGGGGCTTTTCATCGGTGGTGAATATCTTCACGCCTTTCTGAGTGCGATCAAAGCCGCCGGAACAGTCGTTAAAACCGCCGTTTTTGGTGATTCCACGGTTACGGATGCATACTTCACAACAGCATATCGTCTCTCTGCGCTTCTTGAGGTGACGGCAATCGCTAAAGGATGCCCTTCCAAGATGGGGGTGGATAACTACGGAGTTTCAGGCACGAGTTGGCCAAATCTCAATGCTATTCCGTATCTGGCGACTGATCGGAAGCTGATGTTTATCAAGTATGGCATCAATGATGGCTCATTGGTCGCCGAAGCAACCCGTCTCTCATCGATGGCAGCAACCATGCGGGCCAAACTAACTGCCATTCGTGCAGCCACTAACGGCGGAATTTCCAGCCTTTCGATCGTCCTTATCGGCCCAAACGCTACTAGTGATCTCCCGAACGGCCGCGATGAAAAATGGTATGAGCAGCTTCGAGCGGTCTATGTTGCAATCGCTCGGGAATTTCAATGCGCCTATTTTGACACTTACGCTTTCCTTCGAGATTCCAGTAAAGCAGCCAACCGTTGGATGGATGATCCTGTCTATGGTGATGGTTTTGGATTTAACCGCCCGGTGCATTATTTCGATGGGATGCAGGCCCAAATCTGGGGACGCATCATGGACGAGATCCTTGCTCCGGGTGCGGTTGTCGCGTTCGCCAACAACCTCACCTACAACTACGGCTCCGCGCACTTCATCCCGTCTGGAGCACTCCCACCAAGCTCTTACGCGATCGGAACCTATATTGTTAGGATTTTTGACAATGCAAACTACGCGGTTGATGGAACTGGCGTCCTTTTCAGGAACCAAGACGGCGGTGTGATTCGTATGATGGGGGATCGGGCCAATGGTCGTGTCGTCTTCGACACTTCTTCCAATTTCAATTCCTTCCACATCATTCATGAGGCGGTCTGTAACCGAGGCATCGCTCACACCCGTCTCTTCTCCGCTGCGCCTAACCAATACTCAGCCGTTGCGGAAGTCTGCCGTGTCACTACGGTGGAAGGCTGGCCTTTCAGCGGCCACGTATTCACCACCAAGGACCGCGATGGGGTCACATCTCAAACACTGTGCGGCTATGGCGGTGATGCGGGCAAACGCTGGATGCGCGACTCAGTTTCCTCCACTACTTGGTCCGCAGGGCAATACCTCGTTGGCTCCACCGGTCCCGCCGTTGCGGGCCTTGTGACAGCCACTCAGAACATCCCTGTAATGATCAACGGCCTCCTATACTCGATCAACGTCCTCCCAATTTAATACCATGGCCCAAGTCTTACTCGATAATTTCGTAACCACTGAGCAGATTTCCTGCTCCGGGGGTCCACCGCAGCCGGGGGACATGGCCCGTCTGTATCTGAATCAAACAGCGAATCCCGCGTTCCCGGAGTTTATTGATGTGGTGATCCAGTTCCCAATCGAAGAGTCTTCTTCAGTGGTGGGGAGTTGCCTAACGCCGGTTTACAACTACTCGTTCATCTACGACTCGGCAGACCTCGAAGGGTTAGATGTTGTGATCCAGCCATACGATGTCCTCACCGTCGAATGCCTCACCTGCTGCACGGTCCTTGGCCTTGAGATTGATCAAGAGATCGCTCGCGCCACTGCCGCCGAGGAGTCTGAAGAGGCTGCGCGTATCGCTTCGGATGAAGCTCTTGCCAACGACATCGAAGGCGAGGCTACCGCCCGGACTGCCGCGATTGCCGCTGAAGCTTCGGCCCGCACCGCCGCAGACGGCGCTCTCAACACCGCCATCACGACTGAGACGACCAACCGCACCACGGCAGACGCCACGCTCCAAACCAACCTCAACTCTGAGACGACAGCGCGAACGAACGCAGACAACCTCAAGCAGAACAAGGTTCGGGCAACTGGATACGCCAACGATGCTGCCGCCGATGCGGATGCGACTTTACTCTCTGGCGAACTTTACTACCTTACAGGCACTCGGGCAGTCCTGAGAAAACCTTAATCGATTACTCCTATGGCCTGCGGATGCAATTCAACTCCCAAAAACCCCGGCACCACGATTCCTTCGGAAACCGGATTCCCAACTCTCGCCGACTACGATTCGCTTTACCCGGTTCCAATCTGCGACGGTTCTGAGGATACCTGCAACCCAGGCCCGGTTCAGCCGGTCTGCCTGAGCAGTGCTAATCAAGCGTCAGCACTCGGTTCCCCAACCCAGCTTGACGGGACATGGCTCTCTCCAGAGTGTCAGAACGAGAACGTGACACTCTTGGGCCGCGTCGGTCGCACGCTCACGCGTTTCACAGGAACTGGCTTCCTCCAGATGGTGAACGGCAAAGCTTCGATTGTCAAAAATCTAAAATTTAAAGTCACCGATCTGTGGCACACTTGGTGGAAGCCTGGGAGCGTTCCAATTCTTGGGGACCCTAAACCTTACCCAAACGAAATGGTAGTTGATCGTTGGGGGAATCCCTACCTCATCAAAGGTTTCGAAACTGCGGACTCTGTCAAAGTCTGGGATTACCAGAAAAAAGAATGGGCTGTTCGCAACATTGCCGACTTCCCGATTTTGATTCGCCGAGTTCTTCCAAGAACTTCCTCCGCGGGGTTTGGGATTGAGTTGGTTGGATTTCCTCCGTTGCTGGAAGACACCGACCCACTCACACCGAGGTCGCTAGCAGGACTTGGAGGCAGTGGATTGGTACTTTTGACAGAAATCGATACCGTCTCTTCCGAGTGCGCCTGTGAAGGTTGCCAGCCGGTTGACGCCAAAGTCTCTGTGGCAACGGTCATTTCGCCACCTACGTTTGACCCGGATTACACCAACTTCTTGCTTGGCAGTTTCGATGGGCAAATAACTTTCTTCTCTACCCAGAGCGTATTCAATACCCTCACCAATGATTTCGAAGTGCGCCTTGTCCAAGAAGTTGCTGACAGGGAAGCGGGTGACACAGCTCTTGCGGCTGATCTTGCTGCCGAAACCTCTGCACGAACTGCTGCGGACAGCACTCTCAACGGCCTAATCACCGCAGAATCTAACGCTCGGTCAACCCAAGACGCCACCCTTCAAGCGAACATCGACGCGGAAGTTGCTGCACGGATTGCTTATGTGAATCCTGGGACGGGTTCCACCAACCCGGTCATCAGTGCAACCCGCAGGGGGCAGCTCTATGTGAACACCACGACAGCCCAAGCGTGGATGGCGACTGCTGTCGGCGGGGGTTCGGCTGACTGGAAACAGATCACTGTCTGATGCCTACAGTAAATCTCATCACCGCTGAGACGCAGGGGGTCGACATGCAGGTCAACCCCCTGTTTCTCGGACGGGAGAAGGTTCACTCGGCAACCAACATGACTTTTGAGGAGGGCAGAATTCGGACACGTCCAGGCTTTCGCTATCTCCCTCTCGGACTGCGGGGGCAATTTCAGGGAGCCACTCTGTATGCCCCGTCGAAAGGCATCTCGTTTCGACCTTTCGCTGAGAATGTTTCGGCGCTTGTCACAATCGTTTCCGGCGAAGCCCATGTGAATGACACCACTACGGGGTGCCTGTCCTGCGAACCGAAGACGATCTGCGGCACCGAGCGGTTCCAGTGCGCGGGTGATGTTCACCTCTTCCAAGCGGAAAACTACTTGATCCTGCAAAGTCCAGCCACCAATACCTACTGGTGGGACGGCATTAGCTGCGCGGAAGAAAGCCCCGGAATGGCTGGGGAGACTTGCGAATCTTACGCATACCAACCACCCACAGATGAGGTTGGGTTCATCCGGCCCCCGTGTCCGAAGTTGGTCACAATCACAGTGCTCAATTCTGCAACGGGAAACTATGTTCCAAATGCTCAAGTTCGTCTCACCAGCGAGTTCATGCGGCAGTATGCGCTCCCAACAGACGGACTTGGCGTGGTGACCGCAAAAATCCACACGGGGAACTACACCGCAGAAGCGTCCGCCGAGGCCTTCGCCGATCACTCGGAACTTCTCAGCATCCCGGACGCCGGGGAATATTTTCTTTACCTCGATCCTTTGGGGATTGAGATCACCGTCCGAGTCATTGATGAGGCCACCGGCACTGTGTTGCCGGGAGCTTTCGTGGAGTTGAAATCGGTAGCTAAAAAGTCCTATTCGGGGTTCGCCAACGCTCAGGGCGATGTCCTGTTCAATCTTTTCCCTGCGGAATTCAAGTATGTCGCCTCGATCGCAGGGTATACAACTAAACGGGCAAGTCTAGTCGTGGATCTGCCGGGGATTTACACCATCTCTCTAAAGAAAATTGTCGTCGTTCTCCCACCGGATGACGATAACGTCATCGTGGTCCCGCCAAATCCCGATTTGGATTGCGGTGACATCCCAGTGCTCGACAGCGTCGGAGTCTCAATCCGGTCGGTTGGATCGGGTCTTGGGTGTTTCCCAGTTGAAGAACCCGGTGGGGCACCAATCCCCACGTCCGTCCGTTTAAGTTTCTCGTTGGATCTGTTGCCTACGTCCTGCTCTGCTTGCACTTCCGCAGTGGTGCTGCGGCTGTATGACTATGTGAAGACCAGCATCGAAGTTGGCGATGATACCCACATCTTTGAACGGGTTATCCCCATATACGCGACGGGCGGCTTGGAGGACTACACCATGCTGAATCAACGCGAGTGCACCGTGGTATCCGTCGTAGCATTCATACGGGTAATGGGCGGTCCTGGGTGCTCACTCCTACCTCAAGACGTTGTCTCCGATGCTAAATTTAGCCATGTCAGATTTCCATTGAATTGCAATAGGACCTTGCCTAGCTGTTGCTGTGGCACCACCTTTGCGACAAACAGCAAAGGGCAAAATTACGTTCTGTTCACTCCCCGAGGGGTTTATAAGCCTTTCGGTGAGAATCCGCCGCCTTCCGGGTATGATCCGTTTTTAGGTTGCTCATGACTCTTTTCACGTCCACCTACCCCTCTACGGAGAGACACGCCGAGCTTCGGCATTGCCTGCGGGTCAATGCTGAGGTCTTCGATCATGTCTACCTCTTGGGGCCTAGGTGGGACCACGGAGTGCAAAGTTCGAAGATCTCCAATGTTCGGATGAGTCACCGGCCCACCTACGCCGAGCTGCTGAAATTCGCGGAGATGATGGTGTTCGAGCGTGAGGTCTTCGTAATCGCTAATTCCGACATCGAGATCCCAGCAGCGGCAGTCGAACAATTTACCTCACTCCCCCCGAATTCGGCGTATGCCTTATCCCGATACAACCCCACACCCCAAGGGCTTACGTTGGACCCGAGGGCGATGGACGTATGGGTGTTGCGAAATCTGCCGGAAAACATCCAAGCCGATTTCACTCAAGGTCGCCCTTACTGCCACGCGGTGTTCCAAGGGCTGATGCGTGAAGCTGGACTCCGCGTCACCAACCCATGTGACCGGATGGTGACGATCCACCACCACGCGGAAACCAGTCCTCGCACCTATCAGCATGGGGTTGACGTGGTTCCGGGGCCAATCTTCTATCCTCTGCCGGATTCGTGGATCGACAAACTCACTCCTGAAGAGTATCAAGACTATCTGATCCGATGAAAAAAGGCATTCCATCTGGCGGAGAAGCCGCACTTGCTTCCGTTGAGGAATCCAGCCACGACACTCTCGTTACTGAGAATCATCGGAACTTCCTCGTCAACTCGGCAGGACCCGGAGCCTATATCAACTCGATGGTCCACCAGAGTTCCCGCGACGGGATCTTTGTCAGCGACATGCTCCACTCGCGGGGGCAGGAAAAGACCGACGATATTCTGCTGATGGAGAAGCAGGCGCTACCCTCCACTCCGGGACCGCTCTCCACCAATTCTCGCCTAGGGCGGCTTGTGACGATGGAGATCCTCCCGTCGATGAACACCACCAACGGGGAGGGGAATCTCATTGGCTATTACGAGAATGGCGTCGTCGCTTACAACACTTTCCTGTTCCCTCGGGAAGACCGTTACGATGGAGACGGCAAACAGCTCACCGCAGGCTGGAATACGAAGCAGATGGTGTTCCATCTGCTCAACACGATTTCTGCGGTTGGGCGGAACGCGGTGACTCGACTTCCAAGAGATCACTTTTTTCGCTCCAAGTTCGGGCTGCACTTCCTCAAGATCGCTGCGGGCGATGGTGTATTCACCGATGAGTCGGTCAACACTATCTCGCAGGATGTGCTGCCGCTCTTGACCGCAGATGATCCGAAACTCCTTTGGGGTGCGGCCACGGGCCATTGGCTCAAGGGCCACCGTCTTTTTGCCTCTACCGGACTTCTGTATTCTCAAACACAGTCGTCCGCACCTATTGCACAAGGCTTCGCTGTCTACAATCAAGCGTCCACCTACACGGAAGATCGGACTCCCCGCCCGCTGTGGGAGGGACTTTGGACGTTCGACGATGGAATCGGAGGACTCCACAAGTTCCAGGAACTCCCCATTCTCGATGGCAACGACTACGGGTTTTTGTGCTCGTCGCACGACGACTTCATTTATTTCGCGCAGATTGATCCCGAGCTGAAATGCGATACACGGGACGGCGAAGCGATTCCGATCGAATGGGCAGTTGAGTTGGGGAAATGGATGGTGAGTCCAGACAAGTCTTCTCTCGTAAAAGATGCACGGGTTGAAGGTATTTTCTCTGCACCCAGTCATAAGGTCCAGGTATGGATTCGAACCGACAAAGAGCCGCAATGGGCAATTTGGACTGAAGTAGCTCCTTGCGAAAAAGACATTCCCGAGGGCGATGAGATTCTTCGGAATTTCCAACTCGGACAGCCGCCCAAGGATTACCGCGAAGCCACTTGGTTTCAGTTCAAGATCGAGGGGCTGGGTTACGCTGAGATTACCGCTTTCGCGCTGGACTATTCCGAAGGGGTGTCCAAGAATGCCAAAAGCTATTGCGTGGCTCAAAAAGCCGAGAAACCGGACTATTTTCTGTTCAACAACGAACCTGCCTCGAACCGATGGAGTGTAAAGTGACCCCACCACCCAAGAAAGTGTGCGACTCGCGCAAATGCGAAGTGGTGTTCTCGTCTGAACCTCCACGGGATACTTCTCGTCGTTGGCAGGAAATCCAGTGGCAGATGCCGATCGGCAAGATCAAAAGGTTCATGTTGGGGGAGGGTTGGGTATGAGCACTGTCGGCCTAGACCCCACCACCGTCATGCAGGCAGCGCCTTGGGTGGCAGACGCCCTCAACCTTAAGTGGCCGCAGGACCGCATCGAGGTGATCGAGCAGCTCAACAAGATCCGCAACTTGTGGTATAACGGCTATTCGAACTACAAGCTCTTCGACAACGCGTTCCACTGCATCTGCGTCTCCAACTTCCCCCGAGTGTGCGGCACGGTCTGCAACACTAGCGACTGCTATCAGGCGATCACGCTGCCGCCCGACGTCGCTTCGATCGAAGGCGCTTGGGTCCACGGCCAACCACTGAAGCTCCGTTCCCGTTGGTGGGAGCCGCACTTCGGCATCGACACGACGGCGCTGCCCCGAGTGGAGCTGGTGCAGATGGCAGAAAAGTTTTCCACCTCACGTGATCTCCAGCAATTTTCTCGCTTGAAGGTCTATGCCGAACGCGATGAGGACAAAGACAAAATCGTGATGGTGGAGATCCTCACCGACAAAGGCACTCATGAAAAGCTCCAGTTCAACCTCATCCCCGATGCATGGGCTACTGCCCCACCATTTGCGGCCCGAATTCTCAGCGTTGTTCTCCCTGCTGACAGCGTCGGAGCGATCACGCTCGCTCAAGAAAATGGCTATGAGCTTTCTGTCTACGCTCCCAGCGAAAAAGTCCCCCACTATTCCCGCTACCGACTAGCATCCAGCAACTGCCCTGCTACCGTCCTGATCCAAGGAGCCAAACGCTTCGTCCCGGTTTATTTTGATCACGACATCGTCGAGCTTGGCGATCAGCTTTTGATCCAGTCTGCTGCCCGCTACTTCAAGTTCGGCGAAGCGACGACTGAAACGAAAGAGATCAATCGGGCGCAGTATGACCGCGCTGAGATGGAGCGTCACTTGGAGGGGATTGTCGCCCGCCACCGTGGCAACGCTATTCAGGACCAAAACCCTTTCCGCTCCAGTGGAAATACCCGCCGTTCGGGCTTGCCCGGATATGGCTACCGCTAAACACACCATGCGACTCATTCCTGTTCCACAATCCCGACTCGCGATTCTTGCACCCCTGATGGCGGATAGGATCGTTGAGGCGAAACTCAGCGATCGGATCACGGTTGAAGAGGCTAACGCCAGTCTGCTTGAGGGTTACACCACTCACAGCAAGGCTGCTTACGTCGACTCGATCGAGGACCCGAAACACTGCGTCATCATGGGTTGTTACAAGGCGATCCTCACACGGGGCAACATGGCGAGCGTCCACCTCATTTATTCTAAACCGGAACATCGCGACAACCCCGAAGCCCTCGCGGCGATGAAAGGCACCATCGAAGGCTACGCTTCCCTTGTGGGCGCGAGTGTGATAGTCGTTTCAGACTGGATTTACAAAGACTCCCCATCCACATCATCGCTGTGGAAACGGTGGGGATTTGAAGCCGAGCAAACTCTCTTCATAAAACTTCTCAATACCTAAAGCCATGGGAGACACTGGAGCCATCGGCGGAGCCGCCATTTACGCAGCCTCGAATATCTTTTCGTGGGGGAAAGCTGTGGCGATTCCGGGGCTTCAGGCTCTTGCGAATATCAAGATTCTCGACAAGCAGAACGACCATTACGAGAAGGCGATGAAGACGGGCCGTCAGCAGATCGACGTCGCTGTCACCAATTACGTCAATGGCGTGGAGGCGTTGCTCCCGGACTACGATGACGCGTTCCCGGAAGTTCCCGAAGCCGCCGAGTATATTCCCCCGGACCCCGCGTGGTTGCAGGAAGACACCGTCCGCAATAACTACAACAGCCTGTGTGAGACGGATGACTACATCCAGGCGGTGAACCGGTTGCATGAGCAGAGCGACATCGTCCGGGCGGTCGCCATGGACCCACGCTACTTGGTCAACATCGACATGCAGTCGATCCAGATCCAAGACCTTCTGATGGGGCGCATGTCGGTTGGCGATGTGGTGGAAGTGCTTGGGGACTGCGCCGAAAAGGCGGCACTCACTGGTCGCATCGGCAACACTCGAAAAATGGTCGCCCGCGACCTTGGCATCTCTCGTCTGCGGATGCAGGTAGCCGGACGAGAAGAGTTCCGCCAGCAAATGGCGATGTTTAACCGGGACGTCTCCCCACTCAGCCGTCAGGCGAATCTGATGTCGATGGCGCGGACCCCAAGCGAAAACATCGCTTTGGCGCTCACAACTTCTCAGTTGATCCAGAACTCCCTGCAGAACAAGAACAACACCTTGGCGCAAAAAGACCCGGCACTGATGGCGAAGTTGCAGACCCGGCTTGAGAGACTGGTGTTCAAGCTCCAGATGGAGGCGAGCAAAGGTAGCATGACCAATACGCATGTCCCCAACTACGCCGCCATTCTCAAACCTCAGATCGACGCCATCTTCAACAAGATTGGTGGCGAAGTCGGGGAGGGCATTCCTTCGGCATCCAACAACAATTTCTTCGGCCAACCACCGCAACAGGCGGGTTCCTACGTCGCTTCGAAAGGCGCGAAAGAGGTGATTAACACCTCGTCCAAGAGCAGCGGCACTGACTACAGCGCCTATTATCAATGATCCTGCCCGCTAACATCCAAGGAGCAACCCGTCCTTCACTGAACGGGCTTTCCTCGGCGAGTCTTTTCAACTCAGCGGTTTTGCCGGTTCTCAATCAGCTCACAAGCTCGTTCCAGCAACCGCAGGAGGACCAGGCCCAAGAGCCAGCTCCGACGTATGTTCCGCCGAGCCAGTCGTTCGATCAGCCCGACTACGGTGCTCTCCCGCCACCACCTCCGCAAAGGAATTTGAGCGGACCCCCCTCGCCGTTAGGGCCAACCCCCCGACCTACTCCTATGAGCGAAACACCTCAGATTGATCCAACCCAACCCTTGGGTGCAAGGAACATGGGAAACCCCGGCGCAGGTGATCTCGTCTCTTTCGTCAAAGGCTTTGAAGGCTTCAACCAAAACGCCTACGATGACTACGGCCAAACATCCATTGGCTACGGCACTCGCGCTCGTCCCGGCGAACGGTCGATCTCCGAAGAGGAAGCTCAAGCACGGCTCAACGCCGAACTTGCCACCCACCGTAAGCGAGTGGAGGATTTGAATAATCGCGTGGGCTACAACTTCACGCCGAACCAGCTCGACGCCCTGACGTCTTTCGACTATAACACCGGCAGGCTGGAGCAACTGACGGATAACGGCTCCCGCGACATCGAGACAATCGCTCAGAAAATTCAGCTCTACAACAAGGCTGGTGGAAAACCACTGGCCGGACTCACCCGCCGCCGCAAAGAGGAAGCGGCACTTTTCCTAAACGGCTATCCGACTCAATAACATGGCCATTGCCCCCATCGACATTTACCAACCTCCGGTCAACAACCCGCTCACCTCCATCCTGTCCGGGGGGACGCAGATCATTGGCCAGATCCTTCAACAACAGCTCCAGATTGGTCGTGACAACGCCAACAACGCGATGGCGCAGGAGCGCGATTTCCTCTCGGAGCGTGCCCGCTTGGACTCGCTTAATCAGCGCAAAGGCGAGTTTGATGCGACTTCTGCGCGTGACCGCGAACGGTTTGGCCGGAGTATCTATGAGTCGGATCGCAATTTCCTAGCCCAACAAGACCAGTTTGAAGCTCAACAGGGTCGGCTGTCTGCCAATGACGCCTTCGCACAAGAACAGGCTCGGGCATCCGCAACGCGAGCTTTTGGTGCGGAACAGCGCGATGAGCAGCGATTGAATTTTCAAATTGCCAATCAGAACTTCGACAACGCCATTCAGGCGGAAGGTCTGGCTCTGCGCCGGTCTGAGAGCGAATCGACATTGGCTCGGAACGAATCCCTCGAAGCCGAACGTCTCCGTCGTGAGGCCGAGCGTGAGCGGTTCGCCACCAGCCTCAACAATAACTTGGCCGTCGCCGACTCTGGCGTGGTGTCGCAGGAAGGCGCTTCAGCCGCTCGTGCCGCCGCTCAACAAGACTACTTCGGCCTCGCCAGTGTTGACCCGGCATTTGCCTCTGATCGTCCCGACATCCTCCGTGAACGGGTCGGCCTTGCGCCTAATGCTCGTCCGCAAACGGCGGCAGATCTCCGCGCAGAGCAGAAGTTCCAGTTGGATCTTACCGACCGGGAAGCAAAGCAAAAGATCGAGTCTCTCAAACCCTTGGTGGCGGACTCGAAAGCTTTCGCACCAATGAAGAATCTTAAAAGCGCGGAAGATCGTGCCGCTTATGAACTGGAGATTGCATTGAATGCTGGCAGTGAAGAGGCTTTTGTGGCTCTCGGTCAGCCCAGGGCCACGCCAACCCAGTTGGCTGCAAGAGACAAAAATTTGGCGGAGTCGGGTATCTCTCAGATTCCGGCGAACCTTACCGAGGCTGAAATCAAGGCCCGTCGAGAGTTTTACCGTCGCGCAGTGGGGGGAACTTCTGCGGCCCCAACGCGAGGACCCCTCTCGGCTCAAGATACTATTCAGCGTCTTAGGGCTGGCTATTCTCCTAACTCAGGACAATGATCCAAGGCGATGGCCGACGAAAACATCCCTATTGAATCTCTCCCTCCAGTAGATTTAATCATCTCTGACGGAGCTTTCAAAAGCCTGCCGTTGGGGGAGAAAAACTTCATCTTGGGGCGATACTTCGAAACCGCGTCCAAAGCTGATCCAGAATTGAGCCAAGTTGCGCCACTCGTCACCCAAGTGGTGGGCCTAGAGCATCAGGCCGATCGAGAAACGCCTATCCGCTCTGCCCGCATCCGTGCGGAGATCCCCGCTTACGTCAACGCCTTTGAGGCTGCACGCTCCGGCGCTCCACGTGAGGAAGTGTTGCAGACATTCCAAACCCAACTGGAGGAAGCTCAGAAAGCCGAAACGCAGGCAAGATACAAACGTGAGACGGATCTCCAGTTGGGTGCAGAGTATGAATCGCTGAACTCTGGCGTGAATCAGAACGTCGACAACTTTTTTGAAGATTCCGCAAACGCCCTAGATGCAATCGGCAATTCCACGCCGACGACATCCCGTCGTCAAGACATCGAGTCCATCAGCGGAAGGACCCCGGAGCAACTCCAAGCTTTAGCTTTGGAGAACAAGATCATCTCCGGTCAAGCGCCAACCCCCGCTGGAGTGGACTCCGAAGGAGAAGTCCACTTCAACACCACCAAGCTTCTGACGGATAAAGAGGGTGTCCGCAAATACGTCGAAGGCCTTACCGGCGTTCCAGAAAACGCCAAGAAGCGTGCGCTCGACAGCCTTGATTCGGCTTACGATCGAACAGTCGCTCAGACCGCATCGCGCCTTGGCGATCTCCCGTTGGCAGACGACCGCAGCGCGAAAATTCTCACCAACATCGATCCCGGAACGCCGCTTACTGAGGTGGTTTTCCAGCGTGCGAAGTCGTTACAGAAAAACGAAGAGCCGATCACCGATGAAAATCTTGCCGCAGCACGCTCTGAAGTTCTGCGCGATGTCCTCAAAAGCGAAGAGGGCCGGAACTGGTTTTCGCGTGGGGTGATCGAAGCTGGACTTGATTTTCGGAGTCTCGGCCAAGCCATTGATCAAACTGCCCAAGCGGCTGGAGTCGATGTTGATTTGCCGGGTATCGATGTTCGTGCCAATACCGGTGTTCCCGACATCGAAACGGGCCAAGTCACCAATGAGCTGGATCTCCAACGGCAGACGCTCAACATGGGCCGCGAGCAGGATGCGCCCGGAACCGTTGCCAGCTTTGGTGAAGGTCTTGTCCGAATTCTCCCTCAGATCCTCGTCACCCGTGGCGTCGGCGCGGGGGCAGGCACCGCTGGAGCCCTTTCCGCAAGAGCTTTTGGTGCCAGCGCCACTCAAGCAGCTACTGCCGCGACCCGTGCAGCAACAACTGCCGCCATTGGATTCGGCGGACTCCAATCTGCTTCCGGTGCAATCGAGCAAGCTCGGAATAACGGCGTCTCCGAAGAAGGGCAGCTCACTGCCGGGATGCTCGGATTCCTCACCACTGTTGGAGTCACTTCTGGCTTCAGTGCTTTGGGCCGAGGCGGTGTGGAAGATTTCACCCGCAAGGTCGTTGGATCGAGACGCGAATTCGCTACTGCCCTTGGCCGTGCAGGACTTGGGGAGGCTGGAGAGGAAGCCGCCGATCAGATCCTCAACTCTTTCACTTCGGGCGCAATCGCCAACCCCAACGCCGATCTGCGCGACATCGCCATGGAGAGCATCCAAGCGGGACTTTACGGCTTCATCTTCGGCGCGGGAACGAACGTCGGAAATATCGAGATTGCTCCACGCAACGCTCCGACAGCCGATCAGTCGAATGAGCAACTCAAAAAGCGGGCAGACGCCATCCTTGCTGTCGACACCTTGCTCCCCCGCGTCCCGACGCTGTCCGAACTGACTGAAGGGCGGCAACGTCTTGCGGAGCTGGAGGCCGTCGATCTAAGCGCAGAATCTCGCGCACTTCCTATTGAAACGCCAGAAAGTGTGCAGGAAACTGCTCAGACTGAACCCGTTGTCGTTAACGAAACACCGGTTGGTGAGACACAAACGAATTTGTCTCGCACAGATGAGACACAAACACCTTTCGAAACCGTAACTGCTTCTGAAGAAAATCCTCCAAACGTAACACCCACGGAGGATTCCATAACTGTTCCTGTCGAGAATGGCCCAAATGTAACCGAAAATGAAACACAAGCAGAACCGAATCCCGAGAGCGAAACGAGCCCAACACCGACTGATGAAGGAACAACATCGGAAGGAGTGTCAGGAATACCACTTGCAGAGAATGGAGTGGTGGCAGAAAGCCCAAGAAGCAGTGAGACTGGACCAGCCAATGTCACTCTAACCGATGACACCAACCCTACTGAAAGCCCAACAGCAGATGGCCCAACTCGGGACGGGGTGCAATTGCAGCCAAAGGCCGTCGCTGCTCCAGACACCCCTCAGCCCGTCGCCGTCGATCCAGAACCAACCGCCAGTCTATCTAACGACGTCGCCGAAGAAGCGCCTGCCGGAGCCGAGACTCCAGTAAGAGAGCTGACTCGCGCTGACGTTACCCGGATCAACCGCATCGCGGAGTCTGTCGGGACGGACACGGCTGTCCAGGACAACGCCCGCAACCGAATCACCGATGAGCTGCTGAAAAACCCGGAGGCCAGTGACGCCATTCTCCGCAGAGCTGCGCGGTTTTCCGCGAGTTCGCGTGAAGACCTCACGGCGTCCGAGCGTGCAGCTCGCAGCACGGGCCGCGTCGCCTCCTTGGACGCTGGAGAGAACGCCACTTTGGCTGATGTCACTCCGGCAGAAATCGCTGCACCCGATGTCGCCGTTGACTCCACCGACCGAATCCTGAAGACCCGTGAAGCGATCTCCCGGCTCACTCCCCGCGAGCAAGCGGCAGTCAATGGCGGTTTCGAAGGTCGTCCCGATGCTGAAGTCGCCTCAGAACTTGGCATTTCAGTCAACAGCCTCCGCCAAGCGCGGAACAAAGCCCGTGAGAAACTGGCGAACGATCCGACGTTACGCGAAGCCGTTGACGCCAACTCATATTCGCCACGTTCAGAGGTCACGCAGGATTCCGATGAAACTTTGGTGGATCGTCTGAAAAGTCGCTGGAGCCTCGCGCCCCAACTCCGCCCTATGGCGCAGCGGATCAAAGTCGCAACGCGATTGGCTCCAGACAAGGTCAAAGCGATCAATCAAGCCAAGAGCGTTGGGCGCTTCCTCAACGTCAAAGTGGTGGCTGTAGATGGACTTCCCGCCAGCCGCAACGGTCTTTACAACCGCAGCATTGACGGCGTTGTCTACATCTCCAGCAACACTTCGCGGCCCGAGTTCATGGTGGTGATCCATGAGGCTCTGCACAACTACGCGAACACCAATCGTGTTGGTTACGAGCGCCTGCTGACGGAAGTTGCGCCGGATCTCCAAGCTTTTGCGCGGAATCGCCCCGAGCTTGCCAACAACAGCGAACAAGTCCTCGGGGAAGAGTTCCTGGCCGACTTCATGGCCGACCGGCTGACTGACCCCGCATTCGTCAACTCGTTGGCTGAGAAGAACCCTTCTGTCTTCCGCGAGTTCGCGACCATGCTCCGCTCACTCATCGCGAAGCTGCTCGATGGCCGCATGGGCACGGAGCGGTTCGTCAAAGACCTCCAACGCGCCGACGCCGCACTGGCCGATGCCCTCACCCAGCTCCGCCTTCGCGAAAGTTTCGGCATTGGCACCGGCGACGAGAACATGTTCGAAACGCGGAATCCTCAGACCAATGGTGAGCAGAATCCTGAAGTGTTCTACACCCAAACGTCGGTGACGGAAGCCACCCAAGTTCTGGAGCGAAACTATTTCAACTGGAAAGAGACTCCGCTCGATGATGTGGGGATTCGCGAGACGGAACAGTTCTTGGTCAACCTCCTCCAGCCTGAATTCGTCAAAGCGTTCCAGCAACGGCTGTTGGACACCGTGGAGTCGATCACCGATTACAACATGTCCTCCATCGCTCCAGCGGTTGGGCAAGTGGCGATCTACAACTACATCGCCAGACTCGGTGAAGTGAACAAGACCGAGCAGTTGCGGCTATTGCGGATGGCTCGTCGCGTCACTGGCGGTATCCGGGGCTTCACCGACGGCACGATCGACGCCAGCCTTGCAGGAACTTACCTCCGCGCTCTTCAGAATGCGAGTGGTGGCGGAAGTGCTGCGGCACTCTTTGAGCTGGAGTTCAAAGGCCGTGAGGATTACCTCGATAAGGACTTTAATAAGGAAGTTATGGATTTCCTGAAGAGTGCGGACCTGACTCCTCCAGGAACAATCGTCGAAGAAGCAAATATCAGCAACGCGCAACGGGAAGCAAATGTTCGTCTCAATGACTCTCTTGAGGTAGGTTTGCTAGCCTCTCGACCTGATATTGAAGCATACGTCAAGGAAGTGGAAACGCGGGCGAAGAAGATCTATCGCCAAGTTCTCGATCTCTACAAAGGGCTTGCGGGAGAAAACCTCAATGAGACGAAAGCTCAACGGTTGGAGCGACTGCTCGATACGGACGGCGATCTCACTGAAATTGCAGATCTGGCGGAAGACTTGGTGGGACAGCTCCAAACCAACCCTCAGATCCGTGCGCTGATGGATACTGCGCGGAGTGAGAAGACTGAAGCCACCCGTCGCCGTGAACGCGCTACCGGTCGTAGCAAAACTTCCAACCCCGTCGACATCCACGCCAAGCGTCTGATCGGCGTCGTCTCGCGGTTCGACAACGAGCGCAAGACTCAGTCCGACGAGACGAAAGCCAAATTCGATGCTCTAGTCGCCCAAGACTTGGGCCGGTCGGAGTTTGAAGACGAGTATGTCAAAATCGGTGGAAGCCAGGAGGTATCATCCGATCTTTTCGACGCCGTCCAAACTCGCCGTGATCGTCAAGCGGGCCGTGCTGCGGTCGCTGCCGCTGCGCGTGAGGTGCGGGAGCAACGTCGGGTTGAGGAAGCCACAGCTCGGGCGACCAAGTCCCGCGAAGCTGCGTTGCAGTCGATCCAAGCGCAGGTGGATGCTCTCGGACAGCCTGCCCGCGACGCTCGACGCCCAACGGCGAAGAACGACACTTTTGCCAAAGCTTTCTCCCGGTTCGTCAATATCAAGAACGCTTCGCTCGATCCTTCGACGTTTGAGCAGCAACTTCGCGAGTTCGTTGGCAAGAACGGCGAACCGATCCTCACCGAAGATCAAGTGCAGGAGATCGCCGGTAAGGCTATCGCCGCCCGGCAAGATGCACTCGCCGTCCGCTCGGCCCAACTGGAGGCAGATCGTCGCGTCGCCGAAGCCGCTGCCGATGCACGCGTCTTTGGTCGTGAGGTGGAGCGACTGGAGCGGGTTTTCGACACGCCGCAAACCCGTGATCGTGCTCGCAAGAGCCTCGCCACACTGATTCAAGAAGAGTCGATCATCAATCCATCGAGGTCGATTACGACTGAGGCCGAGCGTCTCGCCTTCGCCGTGGAGGTCCAAACCGCTGCCGGAGTGTCAACCGAAGACGCCATGTCCCGCGCTCAGAACATGGTGGCAAACCCCGACAAGAACTTCGTGGTGGCGGGCAAACGCAGTCTCCGTCAGATCATTGAAGAGGAGATCATCAATAGCCCTTCCCGCCGAGTCCAAACCGAAGCCGAGCAAATATCTTTCGCCGAGAGCGTGCTGCGGGAGATGACCGATCTTGCTCCGAAAGACATCCCTGGAGTCGCTCGCCGGATGATGCAGGACATCACCAATCGGACGGAGGAAGCCATCAACAAAGCTGTTCAGCCATTCTTCAAGAACCTGATCAACGGCAACCTCACCGCGGATCAGATCTCCAAGGCGATCCGCCTCCAAGCTCTTGATCCTTCGAAGGACTTCCTCACCAGTGTTGCCGCGCTCAAAGGATGGGACGGGTTGAAAGATTCCGAGTCCGCTCAACTCCTGGAGTGGGAGCGGCAGATCAATCTGTTGCCGGATAAAGCCGGAGCCGCCGCCACTTCGCTTCAGAATAAACAGCACCGGTTGATCCTCGCTGCGTCCGGCATCGACCAACCGACGATGAAGCTGATGTCGTCCTTCGCCGTTGCGCGGATGTTCTCCGGCATTGGCACCCAGCTCATTGGTGTGTGGGCGATCGGCAACCAGATGACCAATCTCATCACCCGGTCGACGCTCTCAGGCATCTTCTCGACGGTTAAAAACCCCGCTGCCGGAATCCGCGAATTGACGCAGTTCCACATCGGCGCTACCCGCGCTTTCGGTGCGGCCCGTGCGGCTTACGTCTTCACCCTCAAGCAAGGCGTCAGCCCGACCAAGCAACTTCAGGCAGGCCAAGAGTCGAAAGCCGCCGCGCTTTACGTCGATCCGCTCACCCGCGCCTACGACACTTCCTCCCGAAAACTGGCAGCGATGGTGGAGAAGGCCAACCGCAATCCGAACCAACGTCCAGAGTTCTGGCAGCGGTTGAAGCAGAATTTCGTGAAATACGGCCTCGCGTCGTCGCGATTCTCTCTGCGCCACATGTCGGCAATCGACGCATTTGCAACTTTGTTGCATTCCGAAGCCAAGACCCACTTCCGGCAGCTTCAAGCCGCGAAGACGGCGGGCATCACCGATGCCGATTTCGACTCGCTCTGGCAGTCGTCCCGCGACCTTCAATCCAGTTTCGAAAACTACCTCCGCGAAGATGTCGGCTTGACCGACCCCAGCACGATCAAGCTGGAAGTGTTCAATCGTCTCCAGGGTGCCATGACCCAAGGGCTGGTGTTGCGCGGTGCCGACGTTGGCAAAACGCGTGCCGCCGCTGTCGCCGACATCCGGGAAAAGCTTGGTGTAGGTGAAACCCCTACAGCGGGACTGATCGGCAAAGCCACCAGTGGTCTTGCCAACGCCATCTCCAAGTCGAACTTGAGTTCCGTCCTCCCTGCTGTCCGCACCGGAGGTAACTTGATCGATGCCGCGCTGTGGAGTTTCCCGGCTTACAACATCGTCCACGCTGTCCGCGCTCGCAGACTCAAAGCCAACGACCCAACTGGATTCCAAGAACGCTTCCCCAACCTGCTTGAGGACTGGCAACTGCGCGAACGCACTCAGCGTGCGCTCATGAGCAACTTGAAATTCTTCGGAGCCATCGCCCCTCTGGTTGCTAACGCCGCCTTGCCCGATGAAGAGAAGTGGTTCTGGTATACCGGCAATTACCCGATCGATCCTGCCGGACGGGCCAAGTTCCAGAAGCAACGTCGCGAACTCGGCTGGGACGCGGACATGCTTATCGTTGGTCCGCTGCGAATTCCGATGGGCCGTGGTGTCGCTGAGGATCTCCGCCTGCCGCTGATGGTGGCTCGATTCGTGGCCGACGCTTCAGATGCAAAAGGGTTTACCGGCGTCGATCTGGTGAACGTCACTCAGTCGCTAGGCCAAGCCTTGGTTCCAGGATTCTCCCAAGTCGGCGGAACTTTCAAGAAGACCGAGACAGAAGGTGGAATCAAGAGCTTTGTCACCAATGAGCTTGTGCTCAAACCTTTGGGCTTCAGCGGCATCTTCAAAGACCCTCGCAGGTTGCTTGGAGACACTGTGGACGTCAAAGCCTCCGACGCTTGGGTAAATCTCACCGATCCGTTCTATACGGATCAGGACGTCGACGGTATCGTCACTATGAAGAGCGTTCTCGGTGAGCGGTTGCAGGAAGACGCCAACCCCATGCGCTGGATGGCGGACTTGCGCCTGCCGCTTTCATGGCAAGTCCCTGCGCGGGGTCGCGATCCGGTGAAGAAGACGATCGCAGATGACTTTATCCGCATCGGATACTCCGGCGGACGCTATAGCCTCAACAATTTCAAAGAGAAGCTCCAAGAGGGTGGCAAAGAGTATTCGCCGGAGCTGTGGACGAAGTTCAACGAAGCCCGCATCCGCGAGTTCCAGAAGAACTACATCGCCGACCGCGCCGAGCTGCTACGCAAAAAAGATCCTTCGGCGTCGATCGGATCGGTCTGGTCCAAAGCGACGCCAAAGGCGCTGGAGGCTATTGGGATTCGGGAGAAGGATTAGGTAATTCCAAGTCTATAATTTCTTCAACCTCTAATGCGTTTATACATTCCAGAGCTTGCTCACCTGCTGCGAGTAATTCAGCCCATATAATAGAAGAAATACGTCTATCCCAACACTTTCCTCCAGCTATCACTATTTTCTGCTCCCCTTCCCATCCGAAAGATTTTGCGCCATGTGGAAAATCTGAACGCACCAAACATATCTCCCAATAACAATCCCGCCCAACTTGAGGTCCGCCCTTCACGTTTAAAATCCATTTCATGGTGTTTTTCTCAAAAGTTGGAGATTCTTCAAGGCTTGCATGAGCCCTGTTTGGGTGTCACCTTTATTCCTCAAAGCTTCAACGACTGCCGAGTCGGCGGTGTCTGAGGCGAGAATCCGGTAGATGATCGTTTCCTGTGACTGTCCGGTTCGGACAAGCCGTGCGTTGGTTTGAAGATATTTTTCATTACTCCAAGGAAGAGTCATCCACACTGCAATACGCGACGATTTCTGGAGCCCATCCAGTCCATGAGACAGCGAGCTGCAATTTGCCACCCAAGTATGTATTTCTCCACGTTGCCACGCTCCCAAATCCTTTTCGTTAAATTGCTTTGATCCTTCGACTGTTTCAAGAACTCGCGCCATCTCATGCTTGTATTGGGTGAGCACGAGGATCGGTTCCCTGTCATGCTTCTTGCGGATCTTCAACAGCTCTTTGAGCTTGGCGTCGTGGAGAATCTCAACCCCTCGGTTTTCATCATAGACAGCTCCCCCGGCAATCTGAAGTAGTTTGCCCATCAGCGTTGCGGCATTGAGCGCCACGATCTCTGACTTCTCCAGTTGGACCAGAAGCTCTTTCTCCATGGTCCTGTAGGACTTCCGCGCTTTGTCTGGCAGCGCCACTTCGATGTCGGTTGTAGTGCAGGTGGGGACGTCGAGGTAGTCTTCAGACAACATCACCAAGGCGATGTCGGAAATCTTGGAATCGATCTTCTCCTTGGCCCCTGGACGAAGATTGAATTTAAAGCCCATAAAATCAGATTCGAAGAACGCCGCTTGATATTTCCCGTAGAACGCTCCAAGCCGTTCCCCGTCGTCCAGCAAACGAATTTGCGCGAAAAGGTCAAGGTAACTGTTGGGCGTGGGCGTTCCAGTCAACCCAACGCGTTGTTTGAACATGGGGAGGTAGGGTCGAAGCGAACCAAACCGCTTTGAGCTTGGAGACTTTGCTTGGCTGATTTCGTCGATGATGAGGGTGTCGACGGGTAACGTCTTTTTCCCTTTCATCAGTTTCTGAACAAGTCCGGGATACTTCTTCCCTCGAATCTCCCGCGTCTGAAGACGTTCTGGGTTGGCAAGGTAGACGTCGGCGCTGCCGTCGTGCCACGCCTGCATTCCCTCTTCAGTGTGCAGGTGCGCGACCTTCATCCAGGAGCTATGTTCCCACAGCTCGATCTGCGTAGGATGGGTAATTCGACTCACTCTGAGCGGGCCGATTATGAGCGCACCCCGACTTTGCGCAGACAGCATCCAATGGTCTAGCATCCACAAAACCACAGCGGTTTTGCCGAGGCCGGGACTCGCGAAATACGCGAAGCAGTTTTTGTCCATCGACCAATCCAGCATCATCTGCTGGTAGTCAAACGGTTTGAACTCGATGCTCATATGTGTTTTTGTTCCCTCAAAAGTTTTACTACCCTTTCGGTATTCCCCCAACTGCATTGGAAAGTCCTCCGAACATCAATTACTGGGCAAAATTCTCCGGTTAATCTTTCGATTTCAATCGAGATGTTGTCGGCATCGTCGCACGCAAGCGTATAGAATTCATGGCATCGTCTCAGCTGTTTACCTGAAGGGCCGAAATTGCCCGGCAAATTCGCCCAATAACGCATGCGGCGTTTATGAATCCCCAAACGTCGTTTCAAATACGCAAGTCTTTCAGCACTCATAAGTTGAACGCTTCCATCAGGAAAAATTCTCCGTCCATCCGGTTGTCAACCCAACTGGCGTGGAACCCATCGGCTTTGCGCTGCGCGAGGAACCGGAGCTGGAGTTCGGTCGGCTTCTTGCCGGGGGCTTTGATCTCAAGGAAAGCCGCTACGCCGCCCTTCATAAACATGCGGTCGGCTTTCCCCCGGTCGTTCATCCCGCCGAGCTTGAGCACGGTGATGCCATTATCTTTGGCGAACTTGCAGATTTGTCTTTCAACGTCTTTTTCGAGCATGTTGTTTAGTCTTTCAGGTAAAATGGGTGGACAGCTCCGGTGGCTTCAAGGGGGAAAGTTTCGGCCCAAGGCTGTTTGGAGCAGAAGGCTTCAATAAAACCCTCAAGGGGTTTATCCGCATAAGCAAGGGCTTGATCGTGCACATACATGAATACTTTGTAACCACGTTTCTCAGCTTCAATGCAGCCATGGTAGAGCAGATCCGCGCCCATGGCTTGGACGATATTCTCGTAAAGACGCGAACCCCAAGTGGTGATTCGGCCCCACCCTCCACTTTTCCCTTCTGCGGAGTCGCTCTTCCCATAGAAGGAAATTTGGTCTAGCTCGTAGCCTTTGCGCTCTGCTTTCCAAGGGTCTTCACGCATCTCCTCTTTGGTGTATTTCTTGAAAACTCGCTCAACCTTTGGGTCTGGATAATACATCTTCCGACCGGAAGGGAGCTTCATCACTAGATATTTCAGCCCTGCCGTGACTGTCTTGCCGAAGCCAACGCGGCCATTGGCGACGTAGGTAGTCTTTCCCTCTTGGATTGCCCGCATCGCAGCTTTCTCGATCGCTTTCCACAAATCCGTCTGATTGGAGTATTTCTCGCGATACCGTTTCACGTAGGCATTGCACTCTTTCAGAGTCTTGTGAACCTTGTGGGTATCTCGCAGAGCAATCATCAGTCCTCGACCGCCCGTCCCAAAGCAACATGACAGGCTTATCGGCTTTCCAACCGTCCGTTGATCTTTAGTAACTTGATCATACGGAATGGAATACACGATTTCCGAGGCCATCACTTTGTATTGGTCAATGCCCGCAGTAATGGATTCAAGTTGCTCTTTCTCATCGGAAATCCAAGGGGCCAACCGGCCTTCAACGCCGGTAAAGTCTGAGTCCAAAATCTTCCCTTCATGAGGTTGGATGAAATGCCGAATACAGCAGGCGATGACTTCCAATGGCGACGACCAGAACCAAGCGATCTCCTCCAGAGAGCATTCCTCACAGATCATCTGATAGGCAAACTCCGAGTCCGAGATGGTCGACTTCTTCATGTTCTGGACCTGCATGATCCGTCCGGTAGCTCTCATCGTGCGAGCGCCATGCCACTGGGTTGTGCCTCGAACGTAACCGTCATCACAGCAAGATCTAAGCATGGCGTCGATCTTCTTGAGTGCCGCGAAGCTGAGAAGTGAGCGCATCTTGAGCACCTCAATACCTTCCGGCGTCATACCCTCGCAGCCACCCTCAACCACCAGCTCTACGGTGTCGGCGGCGAGGCTGTCCTTAGGGTAGCCGCGCTCCTTGAGCCAGGCCATCACCTTGGCGTTCTGGCTAGAGGTGAACCCACACAAGTTCTGGAACCGGACTTCGAGGTGGTCTTTGTATTGCTTAACCAGCTTGGCCGCATGGGTGAGCGCCTTGCGGTTGATCGGAACTCCCCGGAAGTTCATCCCGAGGTCGAACTGAAAGCTTTCAAGGATGTCGCCCTCCAGCTCAAACTTGTGGAGCTTCTTGTGGATTTCTCGCTCCACTAGGACGTCCTGGCGGCAGTAGTCGATAAACAGCTCCCAAGCCGCTCTGAGCGTGATCTTGTTGCCGTCAACGGTGGTGAGCCAGTCCCACTTGATTTCGTCTTCCCCCAACGGGTGGAAGGTCTTGTGAGCTTTGGCTTTCTTATCGGTCGGATGGTAGAGCGAAATCTCCTTGTTCTGATCTGAGAAAATTTTGATCAAGGTCATGCCGACGCTGCTCTTCTGGTAAGGCAGGCGGAGCACCTGAGCCGCTTCCTTCAGTCCTGGATTGATTGCCGCCCGGTTGCACATCGCCATCGTGTCACGCCACTGGTAGAGCTGTGGTGGGTCGATGCCAACATCGGCCTTGAGTCGGTAGTGGGAGATCGCCAGCTCGAAAGAGCAATTGTGCGCGTAGATCAGATCCTCGACTTGAATGGAGGACTCCAACAGGAACTTGGCCTTCTGGGACTCGGGCGAGTCCGGCTGGTCAAACCGCCACATGCACACTGGCCCATCGTCGAGAGCGACCCCGAACATGAGGATGCGCGTCGACGGGCAGTTGCTATACTTGTAGCTCCCGCACTTCTTAATATCAACTTGAGAAGTTGACTCGTAATCTAAATGGAGGATGCTCATGGGCGTTGCCCGAAAAACCCCATGCCGGAAAAACCAGCATGAGGTGAGGGGAGTTAGCGACGATCAATCAAGACCGTCATCGCCATCCTCGTCATCCTCGTCATCGGCGAGGTCGGGCAAGGCTTCGTCCAAGTTCACCGCAGGTGCACCGAAATGCTCTCCCGTTTTCACAAACTGAACGGCCTCCAAAGAAGCATTGATGCGCTTCCCGAACTTGTTGTCCTGCCACCACAGTTTCACAACTGCGTTGACATAATCTCCTGCCATAGGCTTTCCGTCAGCCTCCACCAGTTGGGTGGAGCGGTCGCGGTCAACCACAGCCGGGCGTTTCTTGTTGGCAGCGGAGATGAACATTTGGCCTTCGTAGCCGTCATACTCCTTCTCGTCGCCATCACGAAGGCAGACCTTGTCGACCGGCAGTTTCTTGCCTTTGTTCTTCTCCTTGAGGATCGCATCGATGGTGTCCTCGACCTTTTTGATCTGCTTCGCGTCCTTGGTCTTGTCCAACAGGAAGTTGGCGCTGAACCGAGGCTCTCCATCGTTCACGGCCTTGGCCCGGAAGATCTCAAGGAATGAGCCGCGAACTTTGATAAGTGTAATTTGCATAATATCGGATTCTTTATTTGTATTTCGGATTCTTGGAGCATTTGTGCAGGTTCTCCGTGCCGGTCGTGGCACCTTCAGGTAGTGGAAAAGGTGGGAGATAGAGTCGGCCTGCTCCAGCGTTCACCATGAGGGTCTAACCCTAGCTTATCTCCCATTGATTTTTGTTGTTCAGTCGAGTCCGTCTTCGTCAACGTCCGGCAGCAGGTCTACCGCTACGTCGATTGCCGGACGTTTGTCACTCTCAAGAGCCATTACGGGCTTGCCTTCAGAACGGCTGACAAAGCTGTTGAAGAGGTTCTGGAACCTTGTCGATTGCTCGGACAAACTCAAGATTTCTTCAAGCTGAGTTGGAGATTTCAGTTTGATGTCCATTCGCTCCTCCAGTTTGAGTTTCTGCTTGATCAGTTTGTCCGCAGCCGCTTCGTCGTTCCATGCTCTGTTGCCTTCGCGGCCCAAGACCATCTTGACTCCGGGGATCTTCTCCCCTGCGGCAAGCCGGTCGGCGAGGTAGTCCTCGATGTCGTCGAGCATGCCGGTGATCTGCTTGCGCTTGGAGTGGATCAGCACCAGTTCTTCGTCCGTGTATTCGTGAGCCGACGATGGCGTCTGAAGCTTTACCCGCTCTTCGACTGGCAGCTTCTTCTCGTCCTTGCTGAGGTCGGGGAGCAGCGCCAAGCTGTCAAAGGACTCAACGTCAAACGGTTCGGCTAGCGCGTCCAGCCGGGCAGAGCAGAAGCCCTTGGCGGGACACCAGCGGCAGGTGTCTTCGCCAGGATCGAAACCCACAAAACCCTTTCCGCCTTTGATCTCAACTACGGCTTGGGTTACGTCTTCACAGTAGACCTCCAAGTCGTGCAGTGTGATTTCCCAAGTCTTCACCGGCTCATCGCCCCGGTAGCGGGGTTGGACGATCCCGATGTCCACCATCGTGTCTGGTGCGAAGACGTAGAGTCCCTCTTCCTCCAGCTCCCGGATGATCGACATCGCGTAGATGGCGAGCTGGCTGTTGTCCTCGGCATCGACAGCAACGCCCTGGCCATACTTGAGATCGCGGATGACGACTTTCTCGTCTGAGACGAGGGCGAAGTCGACGGTTCCGGTTGGACGTTCCATCACGATCTTGCCGTCACGCTCTTTCTCAATCTCGTCAGGTTCGTAGAACAGTGGAGCCTGATACTCGATCATCACCTCGGCTGTCGGATTTTCGACAATGAGCGTCCGGCAGTGATTGATGTAGACTCCGAGCGGTAGCCGGAAGTCAGTCGGGATGTCGTCCATGCCGATCTCGCCTTTGAGGTATTTCTCGGCCCAATCGTGGGCCTCGGTTCCTTCATCGGAGTAAGACGACGAGCCGTCCTCCCGGATGCGGTGAGCGTTGGCCTCGATGTAGCCAATCGATGCCGTGCAGTTCATCCACCTGTTGGAGCCGGAGGGGGACAGACGTGCGTGAGTGTTTGCGGAGCCAGACATGGTTCAGAGGGCTTTGGCTTGTTCCAGGAAGTCGGGAAGATCACCGACTTCGACGTCGTTGATGTTCTTCACCTTCCACTCGACGAGGAGAGCGGCCCACTTGGCTTTAGTGTCCGGGCTTCCTGCGATCTTCGGGCGAACGGCTTCGCGAATAGCGACGCGGTATTGCTCCGGCGTCATGGTGACGGGGATAGGACCAGTCGGAGGGATCGTTTGGGTTGGCTCAGGCTCGGCGGTGGTTTCCACTTCTGGTTCTGGGGTAGGCTCAGGCTTCGGCTTCTGCGTGCGCGGCTTCCGGGCTTCAACGGCTTGTTCCGTAAGGTTCTGCACCGGGGGCTCAGGCTCTGGGTTAAACGAAACCAGCTTCGGGGCGATCAGCTCATTTTGTTTCTCCGTTGCCGCTGCTTGGCGGTTTACGGCTTCGACGAGTTTCAACAGTGTATCTTCTAATGACATGGTGGTGTGGGGTGTGTTTTTGTGGGTGGGAGAATCAAAATTTGAGAACGGAGTGGCAGTGGATGACATTTGTCACGTCGGGGCGTTTAGCAATTTCCGAGTTTTGAGTGCAGATAATGACGACGGGCGCTAAAGAGGCTTTGAGGTATTTATCTACGTCTTTAGAGTGAAACACCTCATCAATCTTTTCTACCTTGATCCCTATGTTTCCCAGTTGTTTTGAAATCGCGTTAGAGATAAGAGTCTTACCCGAACCTTGTGGCCCGTGAATGCAAATAATAGTTTTCATGTGGTGTCGTTTTTGTGTTACGTCGTTAATCTCTGCTACCGACTGCCGGTAGTCAATCAATTTCTTCAAAAAGTTTTTCGTTTATTCTTTCACGAAGGATTTCGTCGGCAGGACCAAAGCCATCGTCATAGTTTTGGCCGTGAACCCAGATGTTGGTCCGCTCTCCATTGATCATGAACTTTCGTTTTCCGTCCACATCGTAACGGACAAATCCGAGGTCGCGGAGGAACTTCCACGGGGGAGCGTTGTTCCGACCTTCCTCGTAAGTCAGTTCCACCAGCCGGTGCATCGCGATGATGTCGTCGCCGATCATTGGCTCTGCCTCATCCTCGATCAGCTCTTCGATGCGGACCAAGAGGCGGTTCTTGCCGTCCTCAATCATCTCTTGGCGGAACGTGGTGTCAGGCGCAGGACCATTGACGGGGAACGTCGGTGAAATCACACGGTTGAGCATCCAATGGCGCAAGGCTCCGCCGTAACTCTTGATCAGTTTGTCGAGCTTGGCGAAGTGTCCAGATGCCGTGAGCGCGAGGACTTGCTCCTTAGTCTGGATGGGTGACTCCAGCACGTAGTAACGGCGATCAGAATCTTCCAAGTGAATCCCCTTCTTGGCATTGGTGAACGCGATCTTGTTCATCAGGTTCGGCCTGAAAGACGCCGTGGTATTGCGTTTGTTAATCGGTATCTCGGTGTCGGAAATGAACATCTTGAGGTTGTCCATGATGGACTGCGCCCGATCACCTGTAACGCAGATTTCGTCCATCACGCAGAACACCGCTCCCACTTGCCAATCGTTCCATTGGCTCTTGAGGATCTCGGGGTTGATCGATTTGACGTTGGCTTCACCCAACGCCGCCCCCATGAGCTTGGCTAGAATTCCTTTGCCCGCTCCCTGAGCCGATTGGATCAGCACGCACCAACGGATCAGGACTCCAGGGTTCTGGACAATGTGGCAAAGGTAATCGAGCACCATGTCGGAATACTTTTTCCCGACGAGGGTAATGATGTGGTGGCTGAACCATTCTCCCGCTTTTTCCGAGTTCTTTGGATCTTCAATCGGCAGACTGGCGTGACGGTATGAGTTGACGTAATTCGTCCCTCGGAACTCGAAGAAGGGCTCCATCCCTCCATGCCGAGGATCATATGCAACTGCATGGACCTTCTGAATCTTTTTGACGTTGAGGGCCAGATGGGACGGCAGGATTGACGGACGGCCCATTCCGCCGTCCGCTTCCCCCGGCTCTTTGGCCATCAGCTCCGACGAGTAGTTGTTGTTGAACGCGTCCACCGTCATGCGGGTGGTGTTGCCGGTGTTGTAGAACTCGTTGGATTCCGAGATGTAGACCCACGGGCGGAGCCAGTCCGGCGTATTGTCCGAGTCTTCCTCCGCACGTTTCAGCCTGCGGGCTTCGGCAATCTCTTTCTTGAAAGCGGCAGTGTCCACCTGACCGCCTCCAAGCTCCGTCAGTCGGGCTTTCATCTGGTTGATCATCGAACTCTCGATGACTGGGTTCTTGAACGGATGGCCTGCGATCCGCTTCCCGCCTTCGCTCATCAATTCGGTCGGATCTTTAATGTCCTTCAACCATGCGGTGAAGTTCTTGCCGATGCTGGCCCCAAGCTTCTTGTTGTCCCAACCTGCGGCCTTGGCCAAGTGAAACAACGACCGAACGGTGATCGGGTTCTTGCCCTTGGTGTCCGGGCGAAAGCTCTTCCATTTCGCCAGAGTCTCTTCTTCGCCGTGATACTTGGTTCCTCGCGAACTCCAGAGGTCGAAAGCCAGATACGCGGCCTCGGCCTCATCCTCTTCGCGGAACTGGTGACGGAGGGCTGAGGCGATCTCACACCACTCCTTGTAGCCGATATCGGGATCGATCTTGTCGAGGGGCTCACGGATCGCGTCAACGGTGAGGTCCGGCACCGGTAGGAACGCAATTCCTGAGTCTGGGGAACCGTCGCCCTTGTAGGCGTAGGTGTGCTTGACGTCCTCAACCGTCATCTCAGGGATGTCGATCTCTTCCAGCGGTTGGCCGGAAGTCCGCGTGGCTAAGACTGCGTGCTCCTTGGAGCCTGAGAACTTGATTGGGCGATACATCGGCTGGGAGACGACGTTGGACTCCCGGAACCCGCTCCACTTCTCCGTCACCCCCAGGAGGTTGCAGGTGATGTGTTGGATGACCGCCCGCTGCATCGAAGTCGGCATCGGCTCAAGCTCGACGATGATACGAACCCGAGGCACCTTCTTGGTGTGCCGGGCCGTAGTGTAGAAGATGAAGTTATAAGGGTAGAGCGCGTCTGAGACGGTCCCTGGAGCCGAGAAAAAGTCCTTGGCATAATCACGCTCCCCGTTCTTCGGCGGATCGAAGTCCATGCACGCCAGAACGTATTCGTGGGCGTTGGCATCCTTTCGCTCGGTGGTGCCGGGTTTGAACGAGCAGCCGGTGACGTAAGGTCCGTCTTTGACCGTGTTCTGGGTGTCATTGTCGAGGGCAAAAAACTCGTCCCGGCTGTAGGTCAGCTCCACAGGGACGTTGAAGTAGCGTTCGACGAACTCCTTGAAGTTCGTCGCAGCGAGCTGATGGATGGGTGCCTGCACCCGCTCGCCGCCGAAGTAGGCGCGTGGGGAGTCGCTCATGGTTCAGATCCATCCTCCCACTTACCGATCGTTTTCAAGAAAGCTTCTGCCCGTTGAGCAGAGGTCGCAGAGCACCAAGCAAAATCTAAGTCTAAATCGTTCTCACTTTCTTCAATCCAACAAATATGATGGAGGATATTTATATATTCGTTTTTCTGATCGGTATCTAAGGTCTTCTCGACCTTATGCATGGCGTTGAGGTCTTTCAAATAATCCGGGACGCCCGAAAATCTATCTGTGTGGTTCATATTCGATTTGAACCCGTATCGGATTTGCTGAGAGTAAACCTGCCCTTGAGGCGAGGTGTTTTTACCCGTAAAATCATCAGGTTCTTCAAGTGTCCAGCCGCAAGCCTCTGCAATCGCGATTCGTTGTTTCTCAGGACTCATTGTCGTCAGTGATGAAGGTTTTCCCCGTGAGGCTGGTGTAGATCCGCTCCGCGCTGATCACATCGTATTTGTTCATGCCGCCCGACTTCACCCAGCGCCAGAGGATGTCGTAGGACACATCGGCCTCCAGAGCGATCTGGGTAAGGGGCTTGCGGGTGGAGGCCAGCAGGTTGTAGACAGTTTCGGCAGCGGTCATGGCTTATCGGAAGTGTGTGTTTTGGATGACAGCACTTTAGAAAGTTCACTGATCATCTCGGCACGAGCTTTAACGAAATTAAATTCCTGACGTAGCTTCCACTGATCGAGAAGAAATCCCAGTTTGGTTTCAAAGTTTTTAAGATCCGATTCGAGGAAAACAATACGTAAATCCTTTCCGCCGATTCCTTCAATCAGATCATGTTGCATTTCTATCAATTCACGTGCCGCATTCAGTTCTCGCTCGATTGCAGCCATGTCGTCTGCGTAAACCCACGCAGCTCTCGGCATATTTTCTCCCCAATACTTTGTGGCGTCGGTTCTAGGCGTTTCGCTCATGCCCGCAACCCTCATCCCAACACCCCGCCCCGGTCAACACCTATTTTGCATTAGCACGAATTATTTTTATTCTTGCAATTACGTGCAGCCAGATGCAGGGATGTCCGTGTGAAGAAAAACGACCCTTTCGCTTCAGGTTTTTACGTTGCCACCAAGGGGGCCAAAGGGTCGCACCTGTGCCCCGTGTTCGCTTGTCGCCACCGGCGCAACGGGCACAAGACTCTCTGTGCCAAGCACTACATGAGGTGGTGGCGGCATTGCAACCCCGAAAAGGCCAGCTACGCCACTTTGCGCGATCATGCAAAAGGACGTCGTCTTGCCTTCACCATCTCTTTTGACTACTGGCTCGGGCTTACCGACGCTTTTGCCTACTTCGAGCAGTCGGCTGATTGCCGTGGCGATGTCCTCTCGATCGATCGTCGTGATGCCTCCAAAGGCTACGAGCCTGGGAACTTGCGGGTTGTATCGATCTCGGTCAACGCGGCTAAGGGGAACCGTGAACGATACCTGCCGGAGAACGTCCAGGCGCTGTTGGAACGAAAAAGGCTCAGTGTCGCAGAGGACACTGAGCAAGAGGAAGAAAACTGCCCGTTTTAGGGTTTTTGGATCTGAATAATACTGAGATCCCGTCGAACCTGAGTTATTTGATGCTCAAGTTCGCGCTTTTGACGCCGTAGTTGCCCTTCTTGAATGTCGATCACACCTTGCCGCAGTTCGTGGATAGCCTCATTGAGTTCCCGCTGTTGTGGGGTCTCGTGCTTAAACCATTCGGGGTTCTCTTGCCGGAATTTTTCCTGTTCTTCGAGAAGTGGGTCCAACTTCTCATTCAGAGTATTCAGCGCGTGATTTTTCATGGTAGTGGTGTTTCGGATTTCAGAATGGTGTCAATCATCGACACGCAGTTTCCTACGGTCGTCATTTGTTCCGCCTGCTGGTCGGTGATCTCGATCAGGAAGTTCTCCTCCAAGTCGAGAACCAGCTCCGCGTGGTCGAGGGAGTCGATCCCAAGTTCCTTGAAAGTGTCCTCGGGTTTGATCTGTTCGGCTTCAAAGCCGAGCATGTCGGACATGATGTCTTTGACGCTGATAGTGATGGTGTCAATAGTCATTTGGGTTTTGCTTCTGGGTTGAACTTCTTTCCGCCACGCTCCCGCAGGCTTTCGAGCCATACGTAGTTGGCTTTGGTCCGGGGATATTCCGGCTGAGTGATGCGGTCGTAATGCCGTTGGTCCGATTCGGATTCGCATTTCATGGTTTGCAGAAAGATAGGGCAAAAGCTTCAGCTCTGTGACGAGCCGGTGCCAAGATGAGGTCGATATCGGAAATCAGTGCAGTGCCGGATTTGTTTTTCGGGGCGTCGCGCTCCAGTGTCCTTCGGAGGTTGTTGACCCACTTCACCCGGAGTTCCCGATTCTCTGAATCATGAAGCCCTTTCGCCTCCTCTGCGCGTCGAATCGTTTCCAGACTGGAGGTGTAGTCTGACTTGTCCGTTTCGAAGGAAATTGACTCGATTGTGAATTCCAGATCGATATCGATCATCCCTTGGACTTCCTGGAGTGTCATAGTTTCTCCTCCACGTAGGCGTTCCGGGCTGCTCGGGCTTCCTCGATGTCGTCCGTCTCAGTGATGAGAACGCCATTGACCCGGACGATGTATTGGGGTAGATCCCCGCCAACGGACTGGGTGCGGGAGTAGATGGCGATCATCGAGCTTGGGTTGTTCCGCAACGTCTCCTTGATCCCCTTGCGACCCCGGCCTGCCGACATGGTTGCCCCGTTGGCGATCATGATCTTGTAGTTGCTGTCACGGAGCTTCTGCGCTTGGGAGTAGTCGGAAGTGCGTAGGGTGATCCTGCGAGTCCTCCCGTTCTGGTCGTAGCGCATTTGCCAGATTCCTCGGATCAGCGTTAGCGAGTGGCTTCCGTCTTCATTGGGGCGGACGAGGATGGTTTTAGGTTTATCGGTCATGGTTGTTTGGATCTACGGATTAGTGCCGAGATCAGCGTGGACCCCATCTCCGTCGCTTCGATGACCGTGTCCAGCTCCTCCTTGGCCCGGCGCATGTAGCTGAGAGGGTTCTGCGACTTGTCGATCAGGTGCAGTGCCCTGATGGCATCACGAGCTTTCTCAAACAGCTCTTCTGCCGTTGGTCCGTCGTCGTAGGCTTCGGCATCGAGCTGTTCGTCGAACGTGGCACCTCTCACGGCTCAACCCCTCCTTGGCGATCGAGTTCATCTATGTAGGCGTAGGCCATCGCGACGTCGCCTTCGACCACTTCCTTAGCCTCGGGATCGTCTGGACCGAAGTTGGAGGTGTTGGCGATGAGGATTTTCAAAATCTCAAAAGCCTCATATCGTCGTCGCTTTGGTCCTTCTTCCAGTGCTCGGTATTGCTGTAAGTTCATTGGGGTATGGGTAATTCTTAGGCTAGCCTAAGTCAATAAATTTGTTTTTCAAGTTTTTCCTTACGTAGTATCGAAGACCTTTCTGTGATCAACCCGAACGTCTCTTCGTAGTTGTCCAGCCAATCGCTGTAGTCCACGCCGTCTGCCCGCATCTCGTAGTCGGCCATCAGTTTTGCGGCATGTTCCAAGTTAGGTTTTTCTGAGAATATTGATTTTTGTGATTGCAGCCGATCAATCTCCGAAGCGATCAGAGCACCTGCTTTAGCGAGATTTCGCACGGGGTCGTCAGATGGCTTCCACCATTCAGAATTCCATGGCCAATTACTGGGTTGTGTGGCCCACCCACATCTGCCTCGAACTTGTGTTGCTGCGGCTTCCGCATACCCCAATGCGGCTTCTGCCAATTCGGAATTTGTGTGCGCGGAGTCATGTTCCCGCGTCCAGCCTTCGACAGTTATTTGACGATGTCGTTCTGACGTAATTAAATCTATACCTGTTTTCATATTGTATTTTTCTGCTCAATTTTCACCGGTTAACAGCCAATCGATTCGGGCATTGGGGAGTGCGCGAATCAACTTCGCGAAATTCTCCGCAGTTGGCTGGCGGCGACCGCTGACCCAATGGTTTATCTCAGCAGGTTTGACCCCCGCTTTTTCCGCGAACTCAACCTGATTCATTTGGTGCATGAACATTGCTTTTTTCAGCCTCTTCCCGAGTGAGTGTGAGTAGCTTGGCACCGGGGTTGACTGCTTATCGTCCAGAAGGTGTTCTCCATTAATTGTTTTCATTTTATTTTGTGGTGAATTGTCTGTCGTAATCCGCGATCCAGTCGGCGGCGTGCTCCCATCCCCGCTCGTTGGCGAGAGTAGCGAAGACCTTGCGAGCGCGTTCGAGAAGGTCCCCGGCGTTCTTGACGCGCTCCAGGTATTGCGCTCCGTCGAGAAGCTCCTCTTGCGCGTGCTGTGCCCATTCGGATAACGTCAGATCCGTCCGATCCATCGTCGTCTTATATTTGTAGGCTCCGACGACTGACCTGATGCGGATCATATCGATAACGGCCTGTTCGGTCTTCGATGGTGGAAACTCCCCCGTCTGGTAGAATTTCTGCATGTCGTCGGGCGGGTGTTTTTCGATGATGATTTTCATGGCTTATTTTGCTGAGGTAAGTCTCGCCCAGTCATATGAAAATGGTGACAGTTGGCAGATACGATTACCTGACGGCACTTTGTGCAGCAGTCGTTCCGATTGGATGGGTTTTTGATGGACTTTGCGCGGCGTGGTTCGTAGTCGCCGCAGTCGCATCGCATGATCCATCGTGCGGAGAGTTCGCGAGACAATCCAACGACAACCATACGTCCTTGCCTGCGCCCGGTAAGATCCTCCCCACTGGCACGGTGGATCTCGCGAACCATTCTAGACGTGTGGAGTTGCGGGCAAATCTCCCAATGGGCCATAGTCCCCATCCGGACGGCGGGCGATTTCGTTCCACGGGCTAAAATCATAGCTGCGGACCTATCGATCGGATCGCGATGAACTCCGTCGAAGAATTTAGAGGGTTCGTTCATAATTTTATCTCAGAATCACAACCAGGACGAACGCAGCCGCTGCGATCCCGATCGAGGTTATAGCGACTTCGCGCGGGTCGAAGTTCTTGAGTCGCGGGAAGCGTCGGCGTTTTTGCCGGAGGTGGTAGTGGAATTCGCTCATGGCTTCGGCGGGGTTGGGGTTAGACATGCACGTGAGCGGGCGACAACCTCCGAATCCTCATGCTTCTGCCATAGGTATTCCGAACCCCATTGCGCGGCGCGGTCGTCATACTCTTCGAATAAGTCGCGCAGCGCCGCCTCCAGCTCCGCGATCCGGGCGTCTTTGGCTTCGGATTCTTTTTGATAACCTGCAGCGATCATGGCCCACGTCGGATCGTCGCCATTGATCAGTTCTTGCAGTTCCGCGTTTTTGGCGGCGAGTTCGCGTTCGAGAGCCTCGAAAGCTTCAATAGAAACGGATTTCAATCCAATATCGCGAAGTCGATCAGTCCTGGGCGTTGGCGTATCGCTCACTTCCGTCTCCGTCCTACTAGGAAGGCCATTCCGACAGCGCCGAGCAGCACGACGGTAGGCTCAGGCACGTTCTGGGTGTAGCTCATCGGAAGTGAACTTGTTACCCCGCCCCGGCCGTAGACCACCACGTGATCGGGGATAACTCCCCACGTGTGCAGCGTCTCGGT